>Ga0214542_1007025_pt1 | contig 19961 bp, 8 predicted proteins | sample CNSS1metaG_FD_160096 | JGI IMG/M metagenome (GOLD analysis project Ga0214542, IMG submission 160096) | Root nodule microbial communities from cowpea collected in UCLA plant growth center, Los Angeles, California, USA - CNSS1 | ecosystem: Host-associated > Plants > Roots > Nodule | place: USA...
TTACCAAGTTTGTATAATATGATACACTTGATGCCTTTATATATGATGACAAAATTGTTAATTTTTGAAATTAAGTTTGAGGTTTAACTTTGTTTAATAATAAAACTAAAAAAAATTATTTAAAAATGTTTCTATAAATATTTAATAAAAATGTCAATTTTATTAAGAATATCATCATAAGTTGTATACAAATATTAAATTGAGTCTCAATCTAAGGAGGGACAATATTGCTTCATTTTTACAAAAATTAGGACTAAATTGAAACTAAAAACAAATATAAGGACCAAATTGAGTCACTTTGACATGTGGTACAACGGTGAAATGACACGTGTAAAAAATAAAAAAAAATTCAAAAAATTCAAAAAATGCAAAAAGAAATTCAAAAAATATTAAAAAAAATAAAAAAATCAGAAATTGACACGTGGCGTTGATTTTAACATTGTCTGGTTAAAGTTAACGGTGAGGACCAAATTTAGTCATTTTTAAGAAAATAAGGACCAAATTGAGACAACGAAAAACGTGAGGATCAAAATGAAATTTCATGACAAATAAAGAGACCAAAAGAGTAATTTAACCTTTATTTTTTTTATTGATGATTCTAGTTTTTTCACGCCTATTTGAAATATTATAATAACTTATGAATATTTTTGTATAATCATATACAATAATCAGCACCACGTACTATGTATTTGTATTTGTATATAATAATTTACAGATCTATTCATACAAAAATTACATGTAAATATTACTTGCATATATTATCTATAAGTTCTAGGAATACACGGATAATAAAGATAGTGATGATGATGATGTGGATGACAGTTTTTATGCTAATGATAATTATTTTAGGTAATTTATAAATAACTTAATTTTACCACCGATTTATTGATAATTATTTTTTTTTATGGTAGATTTTGGCACACAAGGTTATGAGGGTTAGTTTTGAGCAAAAAATCTGCATTCAATTTAATTTTCAGATAACAAGTTTTTAGATTCTATATGTATAAGAAAATAAAAAAGAGAATAAAGTAATTCACAACACAAACATAATATATGTGTGTCATCCACTCCAAACATTTCATTAACCATCGTCACATTTTTATTCTTTATTTCTCATGAGTCACTTTTACACTTAATTTTATTTATTTTTATCTCTTTCTTTCATTGTAGAGGGTGGAGCACATTCATCACCCAAGAATGTGCATAAATTATTAAAAAAAAATGGAGCATAAATATGCCTTCCTATTTTCCATTGGCAATATTAATTAAGTTTAAAATTTTTCCACAGTTTTAACTAAAGGAGAGAGGTGCATAAATAATATAATATAATATAATTAAAAAAATAATGTGTTTTATAAGAAAATGACAAGAAATCAATTTTCTATTAATTATTTTCTGGATAATGCGTGGATTTGCCGGTGATAGAAACTTGCCAAACCTTAATCTCTCCATCAAGAGTGCCACTGAAAACCGAAACCGTGTTATTATGTGGTGAAGCTTCATCATTCTCCAGAATAGCGGCCAAGGATTTAACCGGTTTCCGGTGACCGTCAAGGACAGCAAGACATCCAAACCGTCCATCAGTAGCACGCTTCCAAATCCTGACCGTCCGATCAGCTGACCCACTGAGGAGCAAATCGGAGACGGTGACCAAGCACAATATCGGCTTCTGGTGCCCCCTGAGAGCCCCACTCACCACCATGTGGTTCGCACTGTCCTCTCTCTCCCACACCAATATGGAACGGTCACAGGCACCTGAGAACAGCACCGAAGCGTCGTCGTTTAAGGCCAAAGCGTTCACCGCAGACTTGTGCTTCTCCAAAGTCGCCACCAGCACGTGCCGCTTCTCTCCGGCGGGTCTCGCCCACACGCGTATTCTCTTATCCGCGGATCCAGTGTACACAGTCCCATCAAAAGACACCGCAACCGCGTTGACCGCGTCCTCATGCGCATTCACGGACTCCACGCAGCGGAAATCCGAGAGCCGCCATATCTTCAGAGTCCTGTCCCACGAAACGGAGTAGATGGCACCGTTGGTAACGGCGAGCCCCGTGACGGCGTCTGCATGTTCGATCCAGAGCCGTTTGTTATGGCGACGGATCGTTATATAGTTCTTCGGGAGGAGGAAACGGTGGAGACGGTCTTTGACGGTGGGGAGAGTGGTGAACACGCGGTGGTGGGTCTTGTGGTTTCGCCAGACGCGGATCTTGGAGTCCTGGTGGGTGGTGAGGACGAGGTTGTTGTCGGTGAAGGTGATGGCTTTGGTGGAGTTGGAAGTGGGTTGGATGTTGAAGGTGTGGAGGGTGGTGCAGGTGTGGCGGTCGTAGACGTTGATTTCGTGGTCCGTTGCGGCGTAGAGGAGGTTGTTGATGACGGCGAGGGAAGTGACAGGGCGAGAGGGGTGTGGGGTGAGAGAGTTGAGGCAGTGGTGGGAGACGGAGAAGGTGAGGGTTTGGGTTTGGAGAGAGGGAATGGAAGGGAGTGTTTGTATGGAGAGGTTGGTTTCGAGAGAGGAAGCGGTGGTGTTAGATATGGCGGAAGAGGGTGCTTCGGAAACTGAAGAGGAGGTTGTTGAGGTGTCGTATGCATGTTGCTTTTGTTTAAGGAGTGAGATTGTGGAGTTGTGGGTGGCGGTGGAGCTGGAAGAGCAAGAACATGTTTGCAGCCATGACTGGATTCTCATGGTTCAAAGATAAAAGTAGCAATGAATTGGAAAAGAGAAAAAGATTGGGTGAAGAGGGTGGAATGGATTGAGGAAGAAGAGAGTGATTTCGATGGGTTCGAGGTTGTTACGAGACAGAGAAAGGTATCTCTGTGTTTTTTTTATTGCATGTTGCGATGTGTATTGAGAGTTGGGGACCGAGGAAGCATTTACTGTATGCCGGAGCATTGTCCATACAAGGCCAAAATTGCTTCTTTCAATGTTTTTCTCTCTTTTTTATTTGTTCTTTTCTTCTTCATTTGGTTGGAAGCTTTATTATCTTTCTCTCTCTCTCTTTGCTGATTCTAGTAGTTTGTAAAGAGAAATTTATGATTAAAATACCATCCATCTGAATCCCACAAGCAAAATAAAATAAAAAAGAAAGTGAGATAATTATTAAAAAAAGAAGAATAAAAAAGTTGCATTCAGTGTTCTTTTCTTTTTCTACTTCTTTTTCATTTCTTCCAAACAATAGGTTAAATGTTTTTTTTTATAATTATATTATGGAAATATTAGTTAAATGTTAATGCACCTAATTGATTCATGTTGTGAAAGTTGAGTCGGGCGTTTAATAATTTTATCAATTTTATAAATTAGAATCATAGTCAAATGATGTGTGTTGTTTTTTTATTTTAAGAAAAGTTTTGTGTGTTGGGAACTCAGTAGACAGAGTTATGAGGAGTGTAAAACAGTGTAGGGTTCTTGACTCGGTTGGATGTGATTGGCAAAGTCCAAGTTGGCAATATTTTACACTTTGCACACATGCATTCGTGTAGATACACTCTAGGCAATACTTTTCACAAGCAATAATTCTTTTTATTATATAATATTAAACAAAGACGGTTTTTGTGGTTTTGTTTTTGTTCTTTATTTCAGGAGGGAGCTTGCTGTGTTCATTCATTGAAACAAGGGCCACATTTTGATCATACTAACAGCTAATGGAATTTGTCTTTTCTAAATTAATTAATGCCAGCTGAGTAAAATTAAAATTTAAAATTGATTACATAATTAAATTATATAATAGTTTAAATGAATTGATCCGGAGATATAATTAATTTCATCACAAACGGATTTTATTAATGTTCCACAACAAAATATCTGTGAAAATTCTAATGTCTAAAAAAAATCAAAGATTATGTTAAACAAAAAATTGAAAACAAAGGATGAAAATAACAAACCATCGTACAAAGAGCGAAGAGAACAGAGATTAAACCTGGAAACCATGACATATTTTATTTGTATTTTTAATAGATATTTATTTTTTGCGCCAGAAGTTTCAATTTGTTACTTCCAAAATTGTATGTATTATTATAGATTATAGATTTTAAAAAAAGCTTTTTACAAAATAAATTTCAGACATTTCAAAAAATTTGTTTCCGAAACTTCTTTTCAAATATCTCATTCTGAAAATTCTATTTCAAGAATCTTGTTTTAAAAATTTTATTTCAAAAGATTTCCCCGTATGTAATTTCGAAATCACTTTTACAGAGGGTAAAAGGGTAAAGTGGTTACTTTAAAGTTGGGGGAGTTGCACAAAGAAACTGTGTGGTGCAGGAAGTATGACCTGTAATTCAAGGTCAGAACGAGATGTGGTTTCGCATCATAATTGGGTCATACTGTAACCATGAGCCCAAGAAAGCTGTGGATCGCGAAATCACATTCCCAACATAGAAGGAGAAGAAGAAGCTGAGAAGGGAAAAGTAGCAAAGCAGAGATTTTGATAATAAGGGGAAAAGCTGAAACTAAATCGTAACAGAGAAGAAGAAAGATGGTTAGGGTGGCATCGTACTTCGCGATGACGTTGGGTGCTTTCGTGTTCTGGCAATCCATGGACAAAGTCCATGTCTGGATCGCTCTCCATCAGGACGAAAAGGTTCTTTCCCTTTGCATCTTCATTTTCTTCATCTTTCTCGCAATTCCCTTCTCCAATTTTACACTTCAGCCAAAGAAAACCCTAGATATCATCAAACAAATCATTATTACAATTATAATTTCACACCTAACCAAGTTTAATTTTATTTTAGGATTTCATTTCGTATATACATTATTTGTCCTAAATGTAGTACCGAGTTTGTATTATCGCATTCTAATGAAAAGCGCAATATTTTTTTTTGGTGCGCCAAAGTTCGTGGACTTGTGCAACTCTAATTTGTTTTTACTTTCTTGATCCTCTTTCTGTGTCATAATATGTTTCAGCAAGAGAGGTTGGAGAAGGAAGCGGAGATCAGAAGGGTTAGAGAAGAATTATTGCAGCAGCAGGCCAATCAGAAGGATCCTTATTATTGAATTCGAATATGTTGTAATTTTGCTGCCTTTTGCTTTGCAATTTCCTTCCCATGCTCTGTCTAGTGCTCAAATAAAATATGGTACTCCCGAGCATTTCAAATTTAATTGCATGGATTTCTAATGTGTTTCTTTACACACGCATTTGTCTCATAAAATGCTACGCGTGTTAGTAATTGTTGGAACACTTACTCAGGTTATGAACCAAATTTTTAAGCATTTCCATGGATTTTTTAGGTCATACTTGAACCTTTATTCTTATTTACAAGTATGAGTTTGGAAATCAACCAAGTATTGGATCATATTATTAACGGACTGAAATAGAAGTCTGTAAACTCTCTAGTTTGTCCATCTTACTCTGGTGCATAAATCATTTGATGCTGCTGCTGCTTCTCCTATATTGTGAATGTGTTCTTACTTGTTTAGCGATTCCCTTGTTCTCTGTGTTTTGCTCTGATATTCAGATATAATTGGATAGACTGTTCTGCTTAAAAATAAGTTGTAGAGTAGAAACTTAGTATCAAACCATTTCCTGCAGCGTTTCTTTTAACCTACTTCTCATACTTTTCGCCTACAGAATTTTGGGGTTAAATCGAGCGATAGAGGAATTATGAAGTGGCAATACTAACTGAAATAAGCAAGTGCCAAAAATGCTGTACAAGCTTAACTCTTCCCAAGGTCTTGACAGTATTGCAATTAGGCAAGTACTTGGTCTAGAAGTAGAAGAACTTCTTGTTGGTTTTTGCTGTCTAGAGGAATATTGTAAACAGAACAGTGTGGTGCCACCATTGTGCTGTTACAGCTGCATTCACTAAAGTTTACATCTAGCATCGTGTGCATAGATAGTCATTGATTGAGGTTGACTGCACTGCTGTACGAAAATGTGGCAAAATCATTTCCAGGGTTCCTTTTATGATTTCACACTCTCTTTTTCAGAACCCTTAATTTTGACAAAACCCAGTTGCTCATGTTCATTAATCTTTGGCCCTTGTGTTTTCTTTCACTCTTCAAGTCAGCCACTCGCTTTTTGGCCCAAGTATGCACTTGGGTTTGCGTTGTCCTCTCCGTTCTTGCCTGCCTCTGCTTACACATTGCTGGCTGTTATTTCGATTCTATGCCCTTTCCGGAGAACCTTGTGGTATGAGTAATTGCCCCATCATTGTTATTGTCTTTTGTATTTTTTACAGACTTGTGCATGGGAAATGTTGATGACTCTTGCTACTAATCAATTAGGCATTACATTTATGATGATTATGTGTTTAAGCTATGGACTTTTGATTATTAATGATAAACATGTCTTTCATTTTAATTGGTTTATTCTTTTTTTTTTAAATGAAAATTAATATCTGTGTACTAGGCAGTATAAATTATTTGCATTCTATCTTTAGCCATCCTTTTACTATGACGTTTTTAGGGTTAACTGCCCCAGGCTACTATGGGGATGGACTGCTACAAAAAAGCTCTGCAGTAGTACTCTCAACAGCTAAATGTCTTAAGTTCAATCCAATGACTTTATTGTCATGTTTGCTTTGTTACAATTTGATTGTACCGAGTTATTGTTTGTTCATAAAGACTAGAATAGGAAACCACTTCCTTTCTCTGGTATATGTAGTTATGAACTGATTGAGTTGTCTGATTTTCTATTGAAGGTTAGTGTTGTTAAGGTAAGGTAACTGCATTTAAATCATGTAAGTAATTGGTATCTTTTTGTGGATTTTACCTATTGCATGTTGTCACATTTTTGTTATGGATATTCCTAGTTTCTGTGGAACTAGTTTTAGTAAAACTAGGGGTAATAGGTTGAATTTTCTGGAAGGTTCCATTAGCATTTTGCCACATAATATTTCACTCTTTCTCCTTACTAGTGATCAGTGTTACTCACTTTATGATTGTATAGTATATTGCAACTGTTTAGCGCAATGGTGCAATATAACGGATGGCTGATGTCTTTGGTGATGTGTGCAAGTACTGAGAATTTGTACTCTTTCCTTCCACAAGTGAAATATTTTAGTTGTGTTGTTTTCTAGTATGTGGCAACTATCTAGTGCAATGGTGGGATATAATGGAGGCTGATGTCTATTGTGCACATTTATTTTAGTACTGAGAATATTTACGCTTTCCCTCCACTAGTGGAATGTTGTAGTTATGGTGATGATCGTGTGATACTCTAATTCCTGCTTGTTGCCTTGTATATTGCAATTACCTATTGCTTGGGTAGTACAGGAGTTTGATGGACCGGAAACATCTATAGTACTGGTTACCAATTAGAATGGCATTAATGGCCGTTTCCAAACGTGAAAGGAGATACTCAAGTAGACAGGTTTCCGATTTCTGGCCCTTGGCTCTTTCTCTCCACTAGGTTTGTGTCCACTTAGATGCATAAGGCATGTCAAATACTCTGATTTCTAGTTATTGGTGCTTCTGTTTATAGGTCCTTTATAGTAATTGATCAGGAATAGGGATTAATTGCCACGGACTTGATTGATGCTGAGCTATACTGCACAAATCATCTCATACACGAGATGGTTGTAGTTTAGTTTGTTTTTTCTGAGTAAGAGAGGGATACAAAGTATAAAAAAAGAAGAGTGAGAAAGTTAAAAATGTAGTAAGTGATCTAATTGGAAAGAAAGAGAAATATATTAAATAAATGGGGTGAAAAAAGGAATGAAAAAGAAAATGAGTGGATGAATATAATTAGTTGTGGTTTACCTTCATGAATAGTTCACCAATTGGACAATGTTGAGAAATTATCAGCTTCATGAAAGGGTGGGGGGTGACGGGTTGGTTTTATTTATTTTTTTTTAAAATTCCAATAATGCTCTTTGCACAAAACATAATTTCTTAACTTTTTTTCATTTCTCATCATTGACTTTATTTCTCCTGTTCCTTGCATATTGTATAGCGACAGGCTTATTGTCCCTCAAATCACATTCTGCAACTACTAAATAATGTTTTTTCAAGCCAACGCATTTATCATATCTATTATTTGAGTGCTCAATCTCTTATATTGGAATGGGTTAAGCGCCAAATTATTTGGCTATTCCCCCAATGGGTTGAATCAGCTCATATTTTGAGATGTTTGAGATTTTGACGTCTCGATTTTTGAATGTCACCGTACATTTTTAGTTTTATGACTGGGAAGTTGGGGGTTGTAAGTCTTTTTTCTTTTATAAACATATTAGTATATTGATGTTTAAGAGAACACATTCTAAGTTGCAGCTGTGGTTCTTTAACTTACTGTAAAATTATGATTTGAGGCAAATGAGAGGATTCACATGAACGAAATAGATATTTGAACCTAATTGAACAAAAAAAATTATATATTTATTATGATTGAATTATCACAATAGGGATAAAAAAAAAACTACATTATTCACATTATCAGCCGTTTTACCACATCGATTACATCATATGCCAAGTTAAGTTTTCCAATTTATATTAAGGTATTGTTCTTCAAGTTAGCCTGAAGTAGTTAGACTACGCAATTATTCGCAGCAGCCACTCCTAAAAATTTAGTAGCATATACGAACACAATACATCGCTATAAGGTAGACAATGTTTCAACATTAATTCGATTTGTTGAAGGTTTAGTTTGAAGTCCTATGGCAGCAACCAAAGAAAGAATCGGACTATGCTTTCCAAAGAGAGAAAAATATGATTATTAAAAAACAGATGAATTATGCTATAGTTCCTGTCAACATAACATGTCCTAACCTCTCTGTCCCAGTCTCCATAATCTAAGACCAAAATATTTTATTCTGATTATTTGATTATTTGCACGAAAAAAGACAGTCACTTCTACATTAGGTTTCTCGATTTATTATATAGTACTTTTTATGCAAATTAATGTTTCTGCAAGAAATAACATTCAAAAGATCTTTTCACTGGACAAACTTTTGTTTCTCAACTTCTAACATTGAACCGAACGTATAATGGTACTCGATTTATTATAATACTAAGATGTTAAACATAGACATTATTAAAAGTAGAAAGTTGTTTGGTAGATGAAAGCTAGCGTGGGAAAACTGGGTTTATTTAATCAATATTCTGTCTCTGTTCCCATTTTCTTAACACGTATTTACTCTGTACAGAGTCCACTGTTACTTCACTCACTCTCTCCTCTCCATTGACTTGAATAAAAGTATAAAACCCTTTACAAGTGGCCTCGAAAAGGTACTGAAAATGACCTCACCACCACCCCTTTTGTTTTTCAATCACCTTTTTTTCTTCCTTGTAAGATTGTTATCACATATAGCTTTCGAATTTAACCTGTTCCGAGGTATTATTTTCTTTGCAACATTTACCTGGCATACCTTCCCATAAGTGTGGCATATGCACTACCCATTTATATTGATTAACAATGAAACAAGGATTCAAATCCTAAGTGAAATAGAGATTTTGCTTTGGTTACCTATTTAGATCTAAACACACTCATGATTACATAACAAACGTTAAATACCTTTTTAGTTTCTAAATTTTAATGTAAAATTATAATTCATTATCATTCAAAACTTTAATATATTTAGATTCTCAAACTTTAAAAATAAATAAATATAATTATTTTAACTTAATTATATTAGATATTTTTGACATGTCAAATGTGTTTTTCAGTAAAACATAAACGTGTTAAATAATGCAAACAAATCAAATACTAGCATCAAAAGTATGACACGTAAAAAAAAACTTTAGTTAAAATGACTCTATTCATTTTTTTAAAAGTTTTCAGATCAAAATGTATTGAAATTTTAGATAGAAACAAATTTCAATTTTACGAAGTTCAAGAACTAAAAGTATATTTAGCTCACTGACAAATATCAATAGAGATTGCTTCACACCAATTAAATTCACGTTTAACATAATGCTTTTTATAGCAGTCTCACTCCAAGTCAGTGTTGTAAAAGGTGTACATGTAGCTCATATTATTGTACGATTCTAAGGTTAAGGTTCACATAGTTATAGCATTTGGACCACACGTTGTGCATGTACACGCTCTAACTATTCTTTAACATATTGTGGTAAAGAGAGGACATCCAAATAAGATTGTTTCAACACAATACTTAACTTATCCTTAACGGCTAACCTGTTCAGGAACATTTTTCAACTATTCAAGAACATTCTCCAACTAAAACATTGCACTTTTGGTGGAATTTTGCATCCCAAACCATAAGAAGAAATGGATTTGTTGCATAAAAGTTAGCTGTTATTTCTACTATTTTTTTAATTATTATGTTTGAAGATTGTTTAAGATACTTAAATTTTGAATTAAAATTTTAAAGGACTTTCTATATTTAAAAAATAATAATTTACAAGCTTCATACCCAAAGTATTTATGTGGAACATTACAAACATGTTGTTTCGGGTACAAGGACTGAACGTCTATCTAAACATTTGACTTGTCTCTTTTTTCTTTTCGTTCGTCTTTCGATATTCTTCTCCTTCTCCCGATTGATAGTGTAATACCTGCTAATTAGACTTTGATGCTTAAGTCAGTAACAGTCCATCCATGTTTTAGTAATTAATGTTGTAATAACTACGAAGTAAAATTCCTTAACAACTTACCTTGGAGTCCTATTTATAGTTTTTTATATGGGTTTTGGATTAGGGTTTACTTAATTGAAGTCCAATTGCTTTTTAAACTTGATTATCAACCTGTTTACCTTAATTACAAAGATCTGGTCTTTCTATAGCTGTCGCCCGACCGATGTGGTTGTGCGTGCTCACCTTCCTCGATTGTGACTTGGCGACCAAACAATCAAATGAGAATGGCAAGTTATGATCGGTGTTGTCGAGGTCGTCGATATACAGTTGCGCTCGTTTGGGAAGTGGATGGTTTACTTTCAAGGAGAATAAAAGCATCTAAGAAGGGTCTCAATGTGATTTTTAGTTAGTTGTTGAATAAGCAAATGTAGTGCGGGCGTGCTCGGTCAGCCGTCGTGGCTTGCGATCGCTTGGTTGTTGACCTCCTTGTATCACTCCGGTGAGATTGTCACATCAACTAGCCACGACTTCGAACCTAATCGTTGGATTGCAAGACAACCAACGATGTGGCTTGGGGCACGTGGCGTTGCATCAATTGGCGCTGTGTAGACTTCTTGGGCGTCGATTGACTATTGTGGGGGAATCGGTCCCTATGGTACACCTGTTAATCCGCAAGTTTTATATTGATCAATGATTAAGATTCATTTTTGGCAGTTCAAATGTAAGGAGGACCAATATGCATCCTCACCCTATATGTTGAGAATTAAAATTGACTACTCTTTCAAGAGAATCAAGAAGAAACAACTCAAGTCATGTATAATATAATTTTTTCTCCATTATGGTGTAATTTCATTTTATAAGTTATTAGAGTGGTGCAACTTAAAAAAAATCACATATGGACAAGTCGTGCCAAGTTGGCTGAACTTCATAATGAAAAAATCGTGCCAAACTGAAACGACTTCACTATAGATGATCTGAAGTCGTACCCATTAATGATGACTTCTGTAAAAAAAAAAAACTATCTAAAAGTGAAATCATCAAAACTTGAGACAACTTTAACTTTGTAATAAAATGAAATTACCACTGCAGTTTTGAATGAAATGAAATGAAGTCATGTCATGTTGTGATGACTTCAACTATGGAGAATTGAAGTCATTATAGGATGGTACGACTTCAATTCATTTCATTTAGAACTAGAGTCATCACAAAAAGGCACAACTTCAGTTCATTTATTCAAGAACTGAAGTGGTGCTAAAATGACATGACTTTACTCTTAGATCATTTATCACAAAAGTCGTCATAATTTGACACGACTTTAATTTATTTAAGTGAATGTTAATCCTCATTTCTCAATGTACAGGAAGATGCCTCTCTTTGAATTAAAAAGTAAATATAAACAAATATCGATGATTTGTACTTAATTGATTGTTGCAGAAAAAAATTTACTGGAAACCTCAGCATGAAGATTAAATTCACAAAAATTTTAATTCTAGAACATCACATCAACCAGTGAAGTATGTTTTGAGATGTTCAAATGAGTATTTTAGAGTTTACATAAGTTATAGTAAAATTTAGAATGAATTAATAAACAAGTATTAGTTGAGATTGGACCGGTTCAATATCTATTTTAAATAATCAATCTTTAATTAATTATTCTAGTAAATGTATTACCATATACTACACCATTAGAAAAGGGCTCATCCTTTTCTTAAAAATATGAAATAAATGCAGTTAAAATATAAGATAAATGCAAGAAGAAATAAATCTTGACTAATGTTAAAGGTGCATTATATTACATTTTGGCGAGAACATCCAATTTTAAAAACAGAACATATCCAAACAAACAAAAAATAATATTTTATCTTACAAGATTATTTGGTTCCATACAATACGTTTTCTTTTAAGTTTTTGTTTATAATTAAAAACTTCAGACAGTTGTTTTTTGAATTTTTCTTGATGGAGGTTCGTGTCAGAGTAGAAAGAAAGCAGCACGAAAGCAAAATGTTCGCTTTAAGAAGGAAACCAGACCACTTCAATATTCCTTTCAGGTGGCCCCTCCAATAATTTCTTCAAATTACTTTGCATCAAATTTTTTTTTTTATATCTAAGTTTAGAAGATTTTCTTAAGAATTATTTTCATTCAATAAATCAATATCCATTTCATTGGTTGGAGGGATATTCAACTCAGTTTTATGATTTAAAAAACATACCTACAAGATGTTTGTAATTATGCCAAACCAAATCGATAACGACCCATTTGGCAGTACCATTTTGCCGTGATGCCGTGCATTGACAAGGACATATAGAAAGGTACTCAGTGTTGGGCTTTGGGGGCAACCCAAAATTATTGGTAATTATTGAATTAAAATATGATAGCAATAATAATAATATAAAAAAAAAGATAAAAGAGAAAGCAACAAAGTCAGAGAGAGAAAAGGGTTAGGTCGGTTGTTTTTTGTTTAAAGCATGTTTGGGAAACGAAGAGAATGACGATGAAGTTAATGGGACCTGCGGCTTACAGTTGAAATGGGTGTAGCAATCACCAACCATTCCCTTTTGTCTATTTCCTCCTTTCACTTGGGATCAAAGTCTCTGTCACCATCATATTTACCTCTACTTCCACCTTCTTCTTCTTTTTCTTCTTTTTCTTCTTCCTCTTTTCCCTCTTCCTTATTGCGCTCTTCACGACCATGATCCTCTGCCTCACACTCACTCTCGGATCTCCCTCGCAGATCCCCTTTCAACGCTCACCATCATCACCACCGTTTCTCTCTTTCTCATGGATCCCTCTCCTCGTCCAGCTGTAGTAATCGATAATGGCTCCGGGTACCCTTTTCCTCCCTTTATAGCACCCACTTTTTTTTTTTTTTTTTTTTTTTTTTTTTTTTTTTTTTTTTTTTTTTTTTTTTTTTTTTTTTTTTTGTTTTTTTTTTTTTTTTTATTTTTTTTTTTTTTTTTTTTTTGTGACCAGAATTGTCTGTAATATTGACATTCCCGAATTGGGTTTACCTTGAATTTGGAAATGATGTTTTTTTTTTTCAGGTATACTAAGATGGGGTTTGCTGGTAATGTCGAGCCATGTTTTATTATTCCGACAGTGGTTGCAGTTAATGAGTCTTTTCTGAATCAATCGAAGAACCTTTCTAAAGCCAATTGGTTGGCCCAGCACAATGCTGGAGTAATGGCGGATCTTGATTTCTTCATCGGGGATGAGGCACTTACGAAGTCGCGATGTAGTAGCACTTATAACCTCAACTACCCAGTTCAGCATGGCCAGGTTGAGAATTGGGATGCCATGGAACGCTACTGGCAGCAGTGCATATTCAACTATTTGAGGTGTGATCCGGAGGATCACTATTTTCTCTTGACCGAGAGTCCTTTGACTTCGCCTGAGAGTCGCGAGTATACTGGGGAAATCATGTTTGAGACTTTTAACGTACCTGGGCTTTACATTGCTGTGAATTCTGTGCTTGCCCTTGCAGCTGGTTACACCACATCTAAGGTTGGTAATTTATACACGGAAACCAAAAGGGAATTTATGTTGAATATTGAATTGGATGACTAATCTGAATGCTTTGCATACTTAATAATGATATCAACAGCAACAAGTTTCGTAGTTAAATAAACACAGATGGCACAGGATGTTTCATCAGCCCCTGCAATTTGACATATTTGGATGCATTCACTAAATCATGAGTAAACCGTAGTGTAGAATATGTACTGTTTTTTATTTTTTTCATTATTACTAGTACAATGATAATTTATCTGCTCCCCTCATTACGTTGAAATAAAATCTTAGGTTGGTTATGCATAACTATATTTTGAACTTAGTAGCTACCAATAAATTTTCTTTCTTACAATATCTCTCGTATTTTAAGAACACTTTCCTTTTAGGCTGATCAGAAATTCTTCTTAGTGTGAGATGACAGGAGTTGTAGTGGATGTTGGAGACGGGGCTTCTCATGTTGTACCTGTCGCAGATGGCTATGTTATTGGTAGCAGCATCAAATCAATTCCTATTGCTGGAAAGGATGTTACTCTTTTTGTGCAGAACCTCATGCGGGTAGGAAATGCTTGTGGTTATAATTAAAAGTTTATTGTGCTGGTATTGTCTCCATTTTTGAATATCTGGAAATTTCTGTAAACCTCTTGTTAAGGTCGATCATTTACATAGCTAGTGAAACTAATCATGTATAAATGGTAAATTATGGATGAAAAGGTTGTGACGCACTTATGATAGTATTATTGCTACACTTGTAGTGTTGAATAAGTAGAAATGAAATTTACTTATTTCATAATTGAGTATGGAACTTATTTGCGTATTCAGGTATAGACTTTTTGTTGAACTGACTGAGATTGAGATAAGTAATAATACATATCCAATTCTCAATCTGCAATTTTTCTAAGCCAGGTTAATGAACTGAGTTGTGTTGACGTTGCTCCATGCAGGAAAGAGGAGAGAATATTCCACCTGACGACTCTTTTGAAGTGGCACGAAAAGTGAAGGAAATGTATTGCTACACTTGCTCTGACATAGTGAAGGTTGTCTTTAGTCCAATGCTTAGTTCTTTTGAAGCGTTTGTGCTATGCCTCTGCCATTAGCATATTGAGTGTCAATTAAATCTCATTACTTTAAATTGCTTTTCTTATTGGTGAATCAAGGGATGTAGCAAATGTTATCTTTTAAACTTATTAGTTTCCTGCATAACAATGGCTCAATTTCTCTCAGGAATTTAATAAGCATGACAAAGAACCAATCAAGTATACGAGGCATTGGAGAGGCATTAAACCAAAGACAGGGGCACCATATTCTTGTGATATTGGCTACGAACGATTTCTTGGTCCTGAGGTTTGTTCTATGACTTCGCTCTATATGTTCTCAATAATGGATGCCAAACTATTTGGGAGCCGTGGATTGGATATTGATTGAATCAATTGGTAATTGGAAAAAAATTTGGGATTCCACAATATTACAGAAAGAATGCAAAATTTTATTATAGGATCCATTCTCCAAATCAGTATCACCTATGAGTTAATAATGTACAATTCAGGGAAATTTTAAAGTGCCCAGAAATTTGCCCAGTGTACCCTACAACATCACCTTCCCTCTCTGACCAACCTACTTTTTATTTTACAGAAAAGTTAATTATAATTATACTCAAACTGCTTTGAGTTAGTATCAACTGGATTTGTATTGTATTTCTATCCCTATTTCTGTTCTTCTGACTTCTCACATACACTTTCCTAATTAGGATCTTGTGTAAGATATATTTATACCTATTTGTTCTGTACCTATTTTTAGTATGATTTTTCTATTGTGAGTAACTAAACCTATCTTATGAACTAATGAATAATTAAATATATACTTTATAAGCTCCTCACTTCCTAACATTAATATCCAACATAATAGAGGGCGCTATTAAAAACGTTTTTCCACTTCTCTTCAGAAGGTCAGGCTTTTATCCACATCCATTTTTGTGTAGTAATTAAAGAGGTCAATAACTAGTGTGGCGAGGGGCAAGAAGGCTTAAGTGCAGGCAGTCTTGCTTGGGATTTGATCCTGGGATGAATGATAAATAGTCTCCATGTCTAAGAGTCTTGATATCACTCTGCAATTTCCACTGCAGTTTGTTACCTATTCTATAGTGGAATGAACAAAAATGTATAGTACCTTGATCTAATTGTTGGGATAATCCACGAGTTTAGTTTGGGTCATTATATGAACAGAATTGGTCAAATTAACGTATTTGTTTGTTTTCCCTATGATTTCTACAGATTTTCTTTAGTCCTGAGATATATGGTAGTGACTTTACTACCCCTTTGCCAGTTGTAATAGACAAGTGCATTCAGTCTGCACCAATCGACACGAGGAGATCACTGTACAAGGTAAATTACCTTATTGATATGTATATTTTAAATTTTAGTGAACCACTTTTTATCATAAAATTAGGGATTTTCTTAGGCTCAATGTTTAGCTTAGGGCATTTTTTGTTGTTGGCCAGATTGAATACAGTAGTTTCAAATGTTATATTAATCAGCCAGTCTAGCCATGTTCTTGAATGATTGAATTCTTTACCTCTTTCCTCCTTTTCCTTTTTATTTCAGAACATAGTGTTGTCTGGCGGTTCAACCATGTTCAAGGATTTTCACAAGAGATTGCAACGTGATCTAAAAACAATTGTGGATACTCGTGTCCATTTATCTGAAGCACGCTTAAATGGGGAGATAAAAGTAAGAGTTATACGTACCTTAAACCTCTTTAAATTGATGTTTATCTTCCTCTCTCATTCAGAGATGAGAAATTCTTTAATATAAACCATGATTTCACTAGCTGTTTGGACTAAACCAATCAACAACCAGTACATCGTTAGGCTGTGTTAAATAACAAAGTATTCATAGGCAGGACTGCTATATATTTATTTCTTTGGCCTTGGAATTTATTATTTTTGATATTTGGAGCCTACAGTCGCAGCCAGTGGAGGTAAATGTAGTGAGCCACCCAATTCAGAGATTTGCAGTTTGGTTTGGAGGATCAGTACTTGCATCAACTCCTGAATTTTTTACGGTACATTTCTACACTTTATTTAAGCATCCATAACTTTTTTAATGTTTCTTGAATCCTTCCGATAAATTTGAATGCAAAATTAGCCCAAGTTTTACAATCTGTGGTCGAATGTGCAGGCTTGTCATACAAAGGCAGAATATGAGGAGCATGGAGCAAGCATTTGCCGTACAAATCCTGTTTTCAAGGGAATGTATTAAAGCATTAAAGCAGAGAAAGTTGAATGAATGGATGGTTATTTTGATCCTCAATTCGCCTTCTGATCTTTCCTCCCACCTATGTTGAGGTGGTGGAAGTGATTGTAAAATATGTATATGAAGCGAACACATGCATTAGAGTTTGATTAAGTTCTGCATTTTTTGTCATTCATTGTTGGGACTCATAATTCATTTTTTAGGTAAGAAGTCAAATTCGTTTTTTATTGAATTGTAATAAGCAACAGTGCAGGTTTGGTTTTGTGTTTACCGTAATCATATAATTTTGCAATTTTTTGGTACATATTGTACAGTTTGTATTTTGTTTACTCATGATCAAAACTAGAAATACTTCTTTTGTCTCGTTAATTACTCGTGATTTGTCATGTACTTCAGGTAATGTGAAATCATTCTCCCTACACTTTTAATATAGGAAGGCTCAAAAAAGTTTTTGGTTCTCGTAAAATTGTGAATACTGTATATAATAATCCTTAATAAATTTTCTCCTGTTGTAGTTCTCGATTGAATTTTTAGTTCTGATTTTTATCCTTTGTTTTTGGTGGTTTTTTATTATTCTCAATAACTTTTTTTCCACTTTGGTTTTCCATAGTTTTATTTATTATTTATTGACGTCTTTTTTGTGACTTCTTTGTTAAGTGATTATGACTTGATTGTTGTGTATTTTTTAGACTATTTCATTGCCGTTTCAGTTAGGGTTTTCACATTTCGTTTCATGGAATAAATATCTTGTAATGTATTTTTTTGAGTAGTTTTTAAGAAAACAAGTTTAATCATTGATGTTGATTCTTTTTAATCAAATTGATTAATTTTTTTTAATAATAATTTAAAAAGTTACATATATTACCTTTAGTAAATCATTAACCTCTTAAAATTAGGCGTGAAATATATGTATTTCTTTAAAAAATTATTAATAGTGAGAACAAAATGTAAAATTTTATTAAGATCAAAAGGAAAAGATACATAAATTTTAATTAAAGGACAATTACCATTACGCAAGCAACCACATATTATCAAAGAATAAAATGGAAGAAAATTTTTAACCGGAATCATATGCAAAATTTTCAAACTACAAGAAAAACAAAGTTTTTAAACCATAATTATATTTTCTTTCTGCAAGTATGTTGATGAGTTTACATTTTTTTATTAAATTTTTGCATTATCTTATGCTCAAAATACATTTTAAAATATAAAAAAATATTGTATATATCAATGTATTCTAAAAGTAGAGCAAGTAGACAATATAAGAAAACTCAACATAAAATTCAAATTTCACATTAAGCTTTTGTTGCTTATGCCTTCTATTCTATTTTTATAAAATTTAATTCAGTATATAAATAATAACATATTTCATATTTAGTACAGTATAAAATTATAATTTTAATATAGAAATTTTAATGCTATTAATTTTTTTAATAAAATTATTAAATATGTATTTAATTTGTAGTAAAACATTACTTGTTTATTGAAGTAAACAATAATATTAATATATAAATAACCTTTATACTAAAATTTTAACATTTTTTTTTTCATTGTGTTAGGAACGAAATATATTAAAAAAATTTGTTTTACATTGCATTATTGTCCTAAAATTTATTATTTAAAGTGGAAGCATTGTTCTTAAAGGAGCATTGATTTATTATGTTTCAGAGAAGGTTATAGAGAATCAGGAGTATTTTTCTGAGTTGTTTGTACATATTATTAAGGGAGTGAAAAAGTTATATCTGTGTAAGAGTTGTTTCCTAATTCTACCATAACTCTTATATTTCTATTTTTAATTATTAAAGTTCAAAAGATATCTTGAGAAATATGAAAAGTTAATCAAACAAATTATTGCCTTTAATATAGACCTTTAACTACAACATTTGCAACATTTTGACATCAAAATTTCGTCAGTGTTGAACAAAGTTTTCACCAAATATTTATGAGAAAAAAAAAATCAAACTTATCATGCACGTTTTATCCTTTTTAAAATCATCAAAACTTTTCATACGAATCTATTTGTGGAAACCAACGAAGGCATCGATTGATGTTTGAAAAAAAATGTCCAATTATTGCTGTAACATTATTCTAGTAAACAATGTTCAATGTGATCACTCAAGTGCTTATAGTAATTTGTTGACGACTTGCTACAATACAAATTTGTGTTTTCCCTGACTGGGTATATTTTAGAACATTAAATTAAGATGGACCAACAAATAATGATTAAAATTTTTAAATAAAAATACATTTATTATGGAGAAAAATTGTTTACCCTTTACTTTTTTTTACAAGTGATCAAAAGTATTTTAAAAGGTATATTAAATATTACTAAGATTATTTTGTGATCAAGATGCAAAATAGGATAAATATCCATATTACTCCTTGCAAAACAAAATAATAGGATATTTGATCCCAAGAAAAATAGATTTTTTTCTCAAGATTTTAATGATAGAATACTGTAGCCCTTTTAATCTTCTAATTAGTTGATTTTTTTAGCTATTAAGTTTGAGTTATTGATTACTTTTATAGGAATTAAGTTGATATAATTCTCATTTTGATGTACTAATCATATTAATAAACTGAAAAGGGTTCTAAAACTATAAATTGCTTTAGAAATTTTGGCAGCATTATTTCCATGTTTAGTACAGAGGAAAAATGAGAAGAAAATTAAAAAAAAAAAAAAAATAAAAAAAAAAGAGAAATAAAAAGAAAAAAAAATTTATTTTTTTTTCAAATTAAACAA
>Ga0214542_1007028_pt1 | contig 19953 bp, 9 predicted proteins | sample CNSS1metaG_FD_160096 | JGI IMG/M metagenome (GOLD analysis project Ga0214542, IMG submission 160096) | Root nodule microbial communities from cowpea collected in UCLA plant growth center, Los Angeles, California, USA - CNSS1 | ecosystem: Host-associated > Plants > Roots > Nodule | place: USA...
GACGTAATTCCATGGCCCCTGTTAGTGGGTGTCCATGGTGGTGCCCCATCTGTATAACTAGGTAAGGATTCAAGGTAAGGACTGCATCTTGACACTCTAAGGGGCCAGTTAGTCTCACTTAGAGCGGACTGACTCCTATGGTGAGAGTAGCAGGAGGCCTGTAATTCATTAAGGGCTAACCTTGTGGTGAGGGAGATTTGATTCATTGAAACACTTGTAACACATAGCTCGGGGGTGAGCAGCTCGGGGGTGAGCAGAGATATCCACCACAAGTGCAAGCATCCGCTGAATCCGACTAAGTTATACGTATCCGGATGAGTCGAGTCGAGTCGTAGTGTATTGAATGAAGAGTCAGAACATGTTTGGTTGTTATATGAATATGAGATGGTGAAAATATATTTAACTGTATGATGAATATGTGTTGGCTTTAGCTTACCCGTTTCGTTGCATGGTTGTGTTGTATGTGGCTGTTCTTTCTTGCGATGATCATCGACTCGGTTGATGGGAGCAGATGGGCGAAGTTCTCGTGGTCAACAAGGGAATGGTGATTCCACCGCTTAGCCGTCTGGGCTGGATCTTACACTTCTCTTCTTGATGTTTTCCTTAGGGCTATGGCCCCTATATTCGTTGTCTTTGGATTGTAAACTCTTAGTTAACTGTTTGTTGGCATCGTGGTGTGCCTGGTTTTGTAGGGGTGATGTTGGGAACCCCAGGACTGCGTGATTTTAATATCTTATGTGTGACGTTTCCTTTAATTGTGTTTATAAATTAAATGGGACGTTACAGAACGAACGTCAAATCTTTGAATTTTAAAATCTTTCACCATCATGAATTTCTCTCATGCTATTTCTCTATATGTCACCTTCAATACCTCTTACACACCTCCCTCATTTTCTAAATGCAAAACGCTTCATCTTCCTCTCACCATCAACAAAACTCATCATTTAGTGTCTTAAAAACAATTAAAGAAAAATTCAAGAGTGACGCAACAACATAAAAGAGTAACGAACTACCTAGAATAAAAGAACGTCAAATCTTTAAATTTTGAAATCTTTCACGACCATGTATTTCTCTCATGCTCTTTCTCTATTTGTCACCTTCCATGTCTCTTACACGCCTCCCTCATTCTCCAAATGCAAAACGTTTCATCTTCCTCTCCCTCTCACCATCAACAAAACTCATCATTTAGTGTCTTGCAAAAAAGTTGAGAAAAATTCAACAGTGACGCAACAACATAAAAGAGTAACGAACTAGCTAGAATGAAAGAATGTCAAATCTTTGAATTTTGAAATCTTTCACGACCATGTATTTCTCTCACGCTCTTTCTCTATATGTCAACTTCCACGCCTTTTACACACCTCCCTCATTCTCCAAATGCTAAACACTTCATATTCCTCTCCCTCTCACCGTCAACAAAACTCATCATTTAGTGTCTTGCAAAAAAGTAGAGAAAAAATTCAACAGTGAGGCAACAACATAAAAGAGTAACGAACCAAATGATTTGTGTTGAGAATATTACTTAATATCTTTTTTATTTAAATTAGTTTTTAGAAAATATTTCAATTTTAGAGATATGTGTCAGTTTTAGAAATTTATTATTATTTTAGATTAGGAGTGAGATATTCTAAATATTTTATACTTGATATTTGTTATATTTTGTTTTATATATAGAGTATATCAATAAAATACAAAAACATGTTCCTCCGTATAACATATCACATATATCTCTCATATCTCTCATATTTCCAAAAGCCCAAAAAATCCCAATAATTTGGTATCGAAACTCAAAGTTCTTCCCGACCAGTTGTTCATTGGAGAGAGTCAGAATCTGAGGCTCGAAGGCATTGTCGGAGTTAACGAGATGATAGTAGTCACAAACAACCCAATAGTTAAAAGGTATGATTTTTATCATTTCTTGTTCTTTTAAAAGGTTTGATTTTTACGTAAAACACTTTAATGTTTTTGAAATCCTTATCTACTTTTTACTATCTCAAACCCTACTATTTAATTTCTTTAGACCATTGACTCTGATATTTTCTTGAAATTCCTTCTTTTAATCTTCATTTTTTGTGAAAGATTGGGGATTTCTTGCTAAAGAGGTGCTAGAGATTTCTTATGGAAATTATTTTTTCACTCCATTGGAAACCATATTGGTAAGTTCTGCACTTTTCCTGAAGCAATTGGTAATTCATCATTTTTTTTTTTTTTGCATTTTTTATGCATTTTTTACCTTCTTTTTTGGTTTTAAATTTGAAATTGTAAATTTGAAAGCAAATATTTTTCCATGGTGTGAATTTTAGGCTTAAATGGAAGACTTCACAGTTTGAGTTGACCTAGAAAGGTGAGAGCTTGGGGTGTTGGATGAGGGAAAAGTCATTCCGTGAAAGAGTTTCTTAGGCTATTGGAGGGATGGTTCTACTAGCAGGTTTGGTGTTTATAAGGTCCGAATTAGGGATGACAAAATACTTATACCCACGGGTATCTATGAATAAAATTCATGACGGATAGTTGATACTTGTAGGTATTTTATTACTCGCAGGTAGCGAGTAATGTGTATTTTAATATCTGTTTATAAACGGGTCGGAACGGGTATCCTTAGTCCAAATGCACTCCTTTTATTTTTGAGTAGTTGTGTATTTTTGTATAGTCTCGTTACTAATAGAAGTGATTCTACTTGATTTTCTTTACTCCGTGCATGTAGCCAAATTACATATGTGGTTAATTAAAAAAAAATAAATAAATAAAAAATTTTCCCTTTAACATTGTACCAAATTTAAGTACAGTTGCATCTTACAGAGTCTTGGATTATTGTCATCTACTTTCTTTCTGTACATTCATTGAGGAAATATTTCTCTGTAATTATTGTTGGAATGATGTTTACCTTTTTATATTTATATATTGTGTTGAAGAACATAAAAGAATGATTTATAGATGAGTATTCATTGTATGTGATGTTGAGAACATAATTAACAGTGCTAATTTGTAGTTGAATTTATAATAAAATGAAATCTGATTGTACTTTGTTCTCTCGTTTTTATGTTCTTTCCTTCTTTTTGCAGTATTTTTCCGTAATGTTTTTCCCTTCCAAATAGTTTTTCGGTAATTGGATTTATGTTTGGTAATAGTGAAGTGATATTACCAACTGCTAAGTTTTATAAGTGAGATTTATAAAATATTACACGTCTAATAAAATTTAGCTAATAATAGTGTTAAAAATTCTTGCTTATTATTTTCAAAATTTCAAAATATTTCCTTCATATTTGGTGCCTTATGCTTGCATGCTTTATATATCTTTATTAAGAGGTATTGTGTGGTGTTTACATTTGTTTCTTGAATGTATGCAGACTCATTTAGATTCTTATGCTTTTTCCTTTGGGTTTTTTTTTACCTTATTTTGCCCTTTTTATCATTGTAAGTAGTTATAATGCAAGATCCTCAACCATCAGTTAGTGATGAAGCTTTGGAGATTTCCCATCAGGTTCTCTTACCATTTCTTGCATCTTTAACGTGCCAGTTCTTTTCTTTCCAATCTCTTTTTCGTTTGATTTTATTTCATTTTACAACTCTTTTTTATAAATTGTTTTTTTTTTGATTCCTCATATTGGCATTGGATTATCTCATGTTAGTTTCCCAGTCATGTCTTTTGATGGGTACGTCATCCAGTGACAGATGGACATGTCATGGAATTAATATATATTACTACTAATAAATATTATTTCTTGATTTAAAAAATACTAATGGATCTATTAATTGCTAATTAGATATGATTAGGCTTAAATTTTTCTAATTTCACTCTAGTTATTGCACTTTTGTTTGGTACATTTTGAAGAGGATCAAGTTTTAGCTTTTATTAATTGTTTGTTTTTTATTATATATTATAGATAATGGACCCAGATATAATGTGTCCAATGTGAAGAGCAACATAATGAAGAAGGCAAAGATAGAATTTTTGAAGAGGTAATATATCTTTTATAATTATTTGATGCTTCCAAGGATAAGTTTAACCCATACTTCAATCTAGCAAAGAAAGTGAGTAAACTTTCTTTCGGAGGGGATGCTAGCTTTTTATATGAACATTGTGAAATTATACAGTTCTTTCTGGTAGCATGCACATTAAGTTATGCATCATCTGTAAATTTTTACTGTGTAATTTCACCCATAAGTTGAAAACATTTAGAAATTGTTATGCAGAAAAAGAGACCAAGAAGAACAAGTAAGAGAGACTTTTATGGTATTTCTCAAATAGTTACGCAGAATGACATGATAAAACTTTATAGTGTGTTTGGATGAGGCAATTTAAGAAAGTAATCCATATATTTGGAGAATTTAAAATTCTTTCAAAGAACATGATATGTTTGGATGAAGAAATTAGGAGAAAATTCAAATTGAGGAATTTTAACAAAGTATTTCAAATAACTAAAAGAGAAAATTTTGAAATTCACTCAAAAAAGAAGGAAATTGAAATTCCTCAAGTTGTGGAATTGCTCATTGGTTAGGACAAAAAAGTCCACAGGTCCAAAAATTCGAGTCAGACAGAAGGTCGAGACGAGTCAGTTCGGGTTGAAGGTTGAGGTCGAGTCGACCCGACTCGAGTTGGGAAGGGTCAAGCTGAAGCTCGAGTCGGGTCGGCTAGGCCAAAAGTCAAGTCGAGTCGAGCCGTAGGTCGAGTCAAGCCAAGTCATGCCGAAGGTCTAGCTGGGTAGGGCCAGGTCAGACCGAAGATCGAAGTAGGCTGGGCCCGGTAGAGTCGAGTCAGGTTGGGCCGAGCCGAAGGTTGAACCGAGTCGAGCCGGGCCAAAGGTCAATCCCAAGTCAAGTCGAAGGTCGAGCCAGATTGGTTTAGGTCGAAGGTCGAGCCAAACCGATTCGGACCGAAGGTCGAGCCGGGCCGGTCGGACCAAAGATTGAGTCGGTTTAGCTGGACCAGCCCAGGCCTAAGATCAACTTGAATTAAAAATCAAGATGAGTCATACTGAATTCAAAGTCAAACTAAGTTAAGTTAGACTCAAAGGTAAATTTGAGTTCATTGTAGAAATAAAAATTAAATTGTTTTATTCAAACAAGAATATTAAAATTTAAAATATTTCAATTACTTCATCCAAACTAATTATTTAAGAAATGAAGATAATTTAATTACTAGATATTTTAATTTCTTAAAATTTTTGAAATCCCTCGTCAAAATAAAATGTAAATTCTGATTAAAGAATAATTTAACAATGTTAAAAGCACTAACGAAACTATGAAAAATTTGTTTGTTTAAGTTATTTGTGAGTTGGACATGAGATTTGAGTTTTTAGAGAAGTGCAGATTGATGAAGTGTTGCCACAGTTTGATGGTGAAGAAGATGATTGAAGTCATGAATATATAATAATGATGGTATTGGCTCAAAAAGACAAAAACAGAGAAGAAGGGTCATGTTTGGTGAAAAGGGTTTGAATGAAAATTCATCGGTAGGAGCAGCAAACATGGAAATGCTTCCAACAACCTTCTTACTTTTTATTTTCATCTATATTTTTTACAAGGCAACAACGTGAATGAAATTATCAAATTATTAAAAATATGAGCATAGTCTAACTTTCAAAGTCTTCAACTAATTTAATTTATAAAAATAAATTTTAGTCAACATCATATTTAATAATATGTTAAAATTTTATATAATGAATATATTACAATCATATGTTAAAAATAAAATTATAATAAATATATTTCAATTTTCTTATAAAAATTAAAAAAATATTCACTTAAGTAATGAATGAATATCAATATTTTAATTTATATAAAAAAAATAAGTGAATTTGTTCAAACAAAATATATAAAATGTTTCTATATAAGAGTATGTTAAACACATAAAGGACCATTATTTATAAAAAAAACAATTAGAAAAATATACTCTATTTAATCAGTAATTATGCGGTTTTAAAATTTAACAAATGTTCTTGAAAATGTTAAAATTGATTATGTTTAAACAAATTCCATGAAAATTTTGAAAACTAGATCTGGTCATTAAGTGTGACAAGTCTCTCATTTGAAAATTCCCCTAAAAGTGAGATTCAGAAATTTAAAATTAGTCATATTCCTCTCTCTCTCTCTCCATACCTAGGGTATTTTATCATCTCCCCACCCATTATTTAAGCTATTCCATAAACGGCTAAGTACATTCTTTTGTTTTTATATAATTAATTAAGTCTTCCTGCGTATTCACTATGATATTTTTTCATCCAAACACTTTTTACAACTAACCATAGCTTCGTTATTTCTCTGTTATCATCTGTAATCCTGGATATATGTGATAACTTTTATAATATGTCATCTGTAATATTTATTTTAAGTTTGTAAAAGTTATTTATTTTCATGTGTTCAAATTGAATATTTTATTAATTATTATAAAATATGTAAAACTATTATTTAATTTAGATCAAAATTATTTATTTTAATGGGCTCAATTATCAGATTTAATTTTAAATGATTTTATGAAATAACATAAATATATTATCTATATAAAAATAATATAATGTTTAATCAATTCTATAAAATAAAATATTTATAATATTTTTTATTTATATTTGACAAATTTAAATTTTTCATAATATATATATATATATATATATATATATATATAAAACTCTCATACACAAATTGTTATAGTTTTAATTTTACTAACTTTTTTATAAAATTATGTATGAAATGAAACATGTCAATAAAATAATACCAGTGAAATAGATATAAGTTTATTATTAAAAATTTATAATTATAAATTATTTAAATTTTTGAAGATAAAAAATAACTAATCATTTTAATTTTATTTTTTTAACTTAAAATTCATATTGTCAATGAAAAATTTAAAATTTAAGATATTCAAGTTTAAATTTGAAAGTTGAAATTACTAATACAAAAGTACTAATAAAATTTGGATTTATAATTCAAAATATAAACATTATAAAATGTAGCATTTTTAATCAATTTTTTTCAATGCTTCTAAACAACTTCTACTAATAATGATAAAATTTAAAATATGGCATAAAAAATAAACAAAGTCAAATATTACTCTACTATACCTAGACGGTCAAGATCGAGATGGCTAACTACCCAGTTGAAACCGCTTACGAGTAGTCCTATCATAAAAAGAATAGACGAATAGTTAACTGAACAAGACAACAATACACATAACAGTTAAGGCCACCTACTCCAAAGAGTAGCGTATAAGCCAACCCTATACTTAGGAAATTACAGCTGGGCTTTTAATGTCAGATCACTAGCATAGGACTTGAGCTTGACCTAGGCCCATTCAGAGCATGAACATCCCAACACAATAAAGAGGGGCCCAACCCATCAAAAGGGAATAACATAATTAATGACTCTATAAATGCATGTGGATCCCAACAATTAAATATACGTTTTCATTAATTCATTAATCTGGTATTTATTGACTTTTGAGAGTTTTTGTTGACTTAATCGTCAGAGTCCTTTCCGCATATAATCCCTTAAGGGTCCAAATTGCCAACTTTAGAAGAAGACACATATAAACCGAGGAGTAACCAGTCCGAGAAGTCAATGATTAAGATAAGATATGATATGTGTTCCTTGATATTCTGTTATTGTTTCCGCATAAACAATTACATTATTAATAAACTCAGAATAAACTAAATAATAAAATATTAAAATTAATATTACAATTAAAATTATACTTATATCAAAGTTAATGTTTTTTATTAAAAGTAAATAATGTTAAATTAATGTTTCTTATTTTAAATTATGTTTATTATTATTATTATTATTATTATTTAAGTATAATATTTATTTTTAACTTCTTGATCTACTTCTAATTCTAACGAAAACAATGATTTTAAAAATTAATTCTGTGCTGCACAGATTAAAATACTAGTGAGTGAAACAAGAGTTAGTACATATGCCATCCCAAAACTGTCAAATTATGATCCAAAGGAATCATCCAGACAAGCTTTAAAAATGTCGCGACCAAATAATTAAAAATTACATTTTAATACTTTTGTTTCGTCACAGTCATCAGGTTTTGCATGTGGAAGAGTCTGCATCTCGTGAGTTGTTATGCTAAAATAGCGCTGACAGCAGGGACATATATGCAGCTAATTCACCACATTCTTTTCTATTTTCAATTTCATCGTAACTCTTTTTCTCATATGCTCATTCCGACAATTATACTTTACTCTCATATATATGTTTTTTTTTATATTTTTTTAATGACTAGAACATCAAAAAAATCTTTATAAATAAATTTTCTTTATAAGTAATTTAAAATTTGATTACACGTCAACAATCAACAATAAGATCAGTTTACCTCAAAACAAAAAAAATAGCCAAATTCGATATAAACAATCATACTTTTACTACTATTTTTGTTTCCAACTTCAATTGTTGTTATCATATTTATCAGATTCTTACCATTCACATTATTATTATATGACTTTCGTACGTATCAACTATAGCTATGGATTTATATCATAAAAGTAACATTTCTTATTTTCTCACTTATTCTTTCAATGAATGTACTTTTGGTTATTGTATTGTTTCATTTAAATTCTTTTAAAATAGGGGCTCACACACTTACATATAACTAATAATTGTGTTTAATAAGATGTGTGGTTAAGGTGTTTTGTTTATTTTAATTTAAAAATATTACATTGAGTATCGTGTATATTTGGAGTTATTTTTCATTTTAGATTATAATTGAAAAAAAAACTATAATTTATGATTCCAAAATTAGCTTGACGATTCACTGATTCATTGTTTGAGTTTCATAAGAAACTTGGTTGAAATTGTAACATCCCATTTAAATAATAACATAATTAAATGAAATCTTACACCGGATAATATAAAGAGCCAAGTTGCGGAGTATAAAGTCACTCCTTACAGTTATCAAAGGTACTTAAAAGGAAATACTAAAGCTCACTACAATGCCTACAACCCAAAAGGAGTAAGAGATAGCCAGTATTCGAAATAAAGCCTTAGGAGCAATACAATACACGGGCCTTCGTCCTAAAGAAAAGCCCAAAGAGACATGAAGTCCAGCACGGGTAGACTGTGCAGCGGAACCATCCCTTCTCTATTGACCTCGAGTACCTCTCGCATCTGCTCCCATCAATAAATTGATGATCATCGCAACGGTAGAAGAACAACATACAAGGCAATCAAACAAGTAAAAGGGTAAGCTATAGCCAAAAAGATTTTATCATGCAATCAGATATACTTTCACAGTCCAATATACATACATCATCCAAGCATGTTATGACCTCCCAATCAATACACTAAGACTCAAATTGACTCATCCGGATACATATAATCTGGTCGGATTCAGCGGATGCTCGCACTTGTGGTGGATACCTCTGCTCACCCCGAGCTGCTCACCCCCGAGCTATGTGTTACAAGTGTTACAAGTGTTACAATGAATCAATTCCCTCACACACAAGGTTAGTCCTTAATGAATTTCAGGCCTCCTGCTACTCTCACCACAGGCGTCAGTCCGCTCTAAGTGAGACTAACTGACTCCTTAGAGTGTCAGAATGCAATCCTTACCTTGAATCCTTACCAAGTTATATAGATGGGGCACCACCATGGACACCCACTAACAGGGGCCATGGAATTACGTCCCGACCACTGAAGCACGACCCTGAAATCCCACCTAGAGATTTCAAGGAATTACGCACTGACCACAGACCAATCATGTTCAATCAATCAAGTAATGTTTACCATACACAATATCTCATGCCAACCTTTACAACCTATTCTCATTCATAACCAAATGTTGAATCCATACCAACTCATCCTTCTCAAACAGTGAATATGTATTTGTATTTCATATCAATACCATGTCTCCTTGATACCAACCATCTCATTTAAATCACATGCCAAGTTCATACCAAAACCATCATCCACAATCCATGAATCACATCACTCATGCATAATCATTTATCACATGCTTTTAATATAACAATTAGATTCAAGTCAGTAATAACCATTCAAAATCAGAGAAACAACCAAACTACAACGATCTTGCGATAAAAACTTCTCTCACTAGAGAGCTATGATTCAAGATCGGACCGGTCAAAGTCAAAATATATGTGTTAAGGATCCACTATTAAAATATCAGCTCGATCCAACGGTTAACGAAGTAGTAACTTTCATTTTACGAAAAGTGTGTAGTGTTGTCAACAACACAAATTCAGTGACCTTGCGATAAAAACTTCTCTCACTACAGAGCTCCGATTGAAGATCTGACCAGTCAAAGTTAAGAATTATGTGTTAAGGATCAACTGTTAAAGTTCAGCTCGATCCAACGGTTAACGTAGTAGAAATCTTCATTTTACGAAAAGTGTGCAGTGCAGAAAAAGAGTAGCGCCACATCAATCAAACATACTTGCACACCATACATTTTTATTCGACCAACAACCTCATTCAAGCATCACAACCATACAACAGATCAAAAATCAGCAAAATAACTTTTAAAACATAAACCCTAGCTTCCCTTACCTGGAAAGAGCTAGTCAAAACGACCCCGACTCTTAAGCGAATGAGCAAGACAGCTCCAAGAGCATATTTAAGAGCTGAAAATCTCAATACAGAGGAAGCACAAGATTATTACGAGGAACCCTAACGGCAAGCACGAAGATTAAACTAAAAGAGAAGAGTATACATCGGAAGTAACTTACGTGAGTGAAAGAAATGGGTTGAACTCAGTTGAACTTGGATGAACCTCAAACCCTAGCAGAGGAACGTTACTGTTCTAAGAGAAAATAGGCTATTTTTCTAAAAGTGAGAAGAATGAAAGTGTTTCAACTGGTTTAGGGGCTTTGGTTCCTTATGGGCCAGTCCTAGGCCCAACTTATTTGGGGCAGTCCTTTAAAATAAAGGTAGTAAAGTAAGTGGGCCTTACAAAAATAACTGGTTTTGCTATAAGTATATATTTTACATTTTGTGCTTCAGATTTTCTTTCGCACAAAAATAATTTTATTCTTCTGTGTAGGAATGTCAATGGGACGGATAATGATGAAGGATTATCTTGTTTTCTTTTAAAATTATTGAATATGGTGAAGAGTTGTTTAAAGAAAACTCAAGGAAATTTCCACTAAATGTGAAGGTTCCTTTCCAAGAGTTGAATAGAAGAAGAAGATGGATTGTAACTTGAAAACAAATTTACAAGAATAACAAAACCAAACGGAAAAGCAATGAAGATAAGAAGAACAAGTAAAAATGGAAGAAAAGAGAGTGATGATTATGGAAGTGGAGCACGTTACTCTTAGAGGGGGCAAAGCCAAACCAAGCTCTAGAGATGAGTGATGTGGTGCCGTCACTTGCATAAGCAAGATAAGGCAAAGAGTTCTTCCACTCATACAAGGAGGGCTAGCTCACGAAAACAATGGTTGAAACAAGAGTGTTTTTGATTCAAAATGTTCAACCCTTTTACACTTGGTAGAACTTCCCTAAAATATATAGTCTTAAGGGTCTTTAAGCAAAATACAAAAGTTGTAAAGGCTAACTAGAAAAGTAAGAGAAACCCTAATTCTAGAAGCATTTTCAAGCTTGGCACAAAAAGGCTTGGTGGTGTATCTCCCCATGTGGATTCTCGGCCATAAGTGGAGAAAGAGACAAAAGTAGCCTCCAAATCAAGCAAAGGACTCCTTTATGCTTTTTGCCTCCAAATCTACTTTTACTTTATGCTTTTTGCTTTTGTTTTACTCTCTCTTTTACATCATCCTTGCCCTCCAATCATCATGCGCCACCTATCATGCTTGTCTCTACAAAATTAACCTACAAAACAACTTAATCAATGTGTTAATGTTTTAATCATATTTTGTATTTTTTTAAAAATTTAAATTAGAGTATAGCGGATATGGGTATCCATAGGTATGGATACTTGTACTTGTCCCATTAACATCCGGGTATAAAAAATACACATACCCGTTACCTACAAGTATCCATTTACAATATTTATTTCCTACTTGTTGTGGGGGTTTATTTGCGGATATTCGCGGGTACGAATATTTTTGACATCTCTACTTCCAAGTTCTCTATATTCAGGTGAAATCTTTTGTAAAGTTTTTCTTTTTTTTATATTTTTAAACTAATTCTTTTCTTTTTAACTTCCAAATTTGATAACGTTCGTTGACGCAATTAAATTAGTATTACTTAATTTTAGTGACTTCTGTATTGCAAGTTAGTAGTGAAGTAGTGAACTTACTATATAGGATTAAGTTAACCCTAAATCGTATCTCAATAAATACAAAATTAATTTTCAGTATTTGATTCATATAAAAATCTAACCTAATGCAATTAAAACTATATGAATGATATGCAAAAATTTACTGAAAAATTTGTGAATAAATAAAACAACAGATTAATAAAAGACTTTAAAATAGCTATAGTAAAACATTGCTCTTCCAAATTAGGATTCATCATCAGTTTTTCTAAAAATTATTGTTATTGGTTTCTTGTCTAAGATTTCAAATTAATCATAATAACGTTTCAATTAATTTGTTGGCGTCCTAAATTTTAACTAAAGTAAGTTTCTCGATCAAAAACACAAAATTTTATAGATTAATCCTATTAAATTTAACCAAAGTAACTTCTTAACTAAATATTATTATGTCTAATAATATCTATTCTTTTAGATCTAATATATAGTATATGTCTAATAATGTCTATTCTTTTAGATCTAATATATAGTAAAACTTAATTAACCAAAGTAAATTTTTAATTAATTTTAATCAAAGTTTCCACCTTTAATCAAAGTACAATTATTAGTGAAAACTCATTCATCATATAAAAGTTTCTAAACTGAACCAAAGTAACTTTTCAATTAAAATTTAAAAATCCTTGGACTCATATGATTGTTACGTTATGTAGATTTAACATTGTGCTAACTTGTTACAATGTAAAAATCATTACTTTTACTAGATTAAGAACCAAAAGACATATATGAAAATAAATCACAATAAGAATCAAAAGAAAAAAAAACAAATTTATTCATCTAACCTTAATATTCAATTAAGAAATTAGAACTAATCCAAAAATGTTAGCCGTCCATGGATTGGATGATATACACGAGGAATGATGAATGAAAAAAAAAATAGAAAGAGTGGAAAGAATAAAATTAGAGATGTGATGGATGGCAGCTGCCAAAAAACCAAAGAATTGGTAATGAGTGTACTTCTGCTCCCTTAAATCTCTTTATATAGGTCTTGATTGGACTTTGACTTTATCTTTCCGATTAGAATATTTTATCTTTTGATATAATATATTTCAAATAATTAACATATTTTATCAATTTTAAAAATATATAAAAAATATTCTCAATTGATATTATTTGATTAATTACCTACAAATATCTAAATAATTATCAACAACTAAATCTCGTCCAAAATTTGTATTCAGTATCTATGATTTTGTGTTCCTAATTTGCATACAAATAAAACAAAATGAATAATTACATTTCAGCCATTTTTTGACCAAATTTTACTAGAATTTAACTGTTTGACTAGCTTACAAACTAAATCCCGCTGTTCTAGAAACGCGAAAACCAAAGAATATAAAAATTGATTGAAAAATATGTTTCAAATAAAAAAAAAATTGATACAACTTGTTCGTAAACTTGAATATAAATAGACAAGAGAATAAGAAAAAAATCACTGTATATTATTATCAAATATTAATAAATAATATTGATATTAATAAATATGTAGTTTTTCTTCCGGAAAAATATTATTAAAAAGCAGTGATAAGTGTGCACGATTTGTAAATTATTTGTCAAATTTTGTATTCATCCATTGTTTTTTTTAAAGAATCGGTGATATACGTATTTAGAGTATGTTTGGATTGAAAGTTAAATTTAAAAAAGTAAAAATGAGTAAATTTAAAAATAAGATAAGTGAATGTGAAATTGTTTGAATTAAAGGAAAAATAGTAAGAAATAAAAAAAATTATTAAACGAATGAATTAATTGATAAAATAATAAAATTTTTATTTTATTAATATTTAAGTTTTTTATTTATTATAAAAATAAGATAATAGTATATAAAACTTTCTTTGCAACTCCGAGCTATAGCGGAAGGTTTACTATGAAATAAATATATTATTATGTTTCTGTTGTTCCCTAGTTTTTTTGTAAAATTATCGCATATTTGTATATGTGAACAGGATTTTAATTGAAAAAAAAAAAGACGTTTAATAAGTTTGTTCAACTAATAAACCTTACTAATATTAATTAGAATAAGTTTTTAATGATTTTAGTATTATATTAATAACAATTATGATACTATATTAATAATTAAATTCATTATTAGAAGTACATATGTTTTATAAATATTAATAGCACTCCATTATTTATTTAAGTGGATTATCTCTTATGCCAATTTATAGGTATAGTTATGGCAATAATAGAGGTTGTTGCACATCACATCAAAAAGGACAAAATGAAAATAATGATTTTTCGATGAGTGTGCCAAATAACTTCATGATCTTCAGATCCTTAACACTTACTTTTTTTTTCTCGTACTTTTTGAGTTCTTGAACCTGGAAAATGTGTGTATCAACTCTAATCTTGAACTTGTTTTATAACTACGCGTTTTTAGTTAGGTTATGTGATTCCCTATCCCATTTTAGGCAAGAATCTACTATACTGTTAACAGAAAAAACATTAAACTATCTTAAACTTATAAAACACTTATAAGTAGATATTTTAAATTTTAATTTTATCTGATTTTTAAGTTTTATCTTTTATTTCAAAAGGAGCACCATAAACTTTACACTTGTCACATTAAAATTTGCGAATTTTATAAATAAACATAATTCTTTTGATTTCTTTCTAACTAATTCTTAGAACCTATCCTTTGTTTAGAAAAAAATAAGAGTATTTTCGGTCAAGCTAAAGTTAAAGTATTTTTTTTAATTGTTAAATATTCATTAATATTTTTATTTCGGGTGTAGAGACCAAACATCTATTGTCAATACTCAAATTACGTTTTAATCTTTTTTATTTGCGTTCTCTTCGATTAGCTCATCAAATCCTCCTTTCAATACAATCTTTCCTTTCCTCCGACCGGTCCTACGGGTGATCGGTATACCTGTCTAAAGTGTCTAAAAGGCTCTGATGTTTAAGTCAGTTAATACCTATCAATAGGTAATCGTAACTGCTGTAATAAATGCGAATTAAATATCCTCACCAACCTACCTTGGACCCCTATTTATAGTTTTCGGTATGGGCCTATGATTAGAGTTCCTTAATCATGGTCCAATTGCTTTTTAATCTTGATTACTGACTTGCATTACCTTAATTAATTTCTAACTTACTGATCCAGGTTTTGGTTTGGCTGACCGACCGAGGGTCGTACGGCCTGACGGGTGTCCTTATAGGTGAGGGTCTCCATGGAGATGGAGACAAAGTTCAAACAGAGGGAGTGTTTAGCTCGTCTAGTCGACGGGGTAGCTAATTTAGCGTGTTCAGAACTAAGACTCCGAAGGGATTGTCACCTCAGCGTCCAATGTGAGGTCCACCTATAGCGGGCGGCGACTACTTAACCTTAGTTCGCTTGGCCGATCTATTGATGGGCCATGTAGTACAATTTTCTTTTTATTTCAAACGTTTTCAGGCTAAAGAACTTATTCACTAATATTCATTAAAATATATATTCAGAAAAAATATAGCATGTTTTATAACTCTTATCATTTCATTGTTCTCTTACCAAAAAATAGAAATTGTTGCTCCTTTAAAATTATGTCCTTTACCAATAGGTCTCGGGTTGAATAGGTTTGGATAAACCTATAAAAACAAAACAAAACAAAAAATTAGGTTTGATTGTGCCAGATTTCTGTATACTTTATTACATTAATCCAATTTAATCAAGTTATATTAATTGAGTCAGATAGATTTCGAAAAAATTACTTAAATTTTAAATTCAAAACAACTTTATTATAGATGTTTTAGCATATTTAAAAAATAGATTATATCATTTAATATTTAAATGTTAAAAATAATTTTTTAATTAGGAAAATAGTGAAAAACATTGAATCAAACCCAATAAAAAGAATTCAACGCGATGTCTTTAATTAAATATGATATCAAATTACGTCACTTTGACCCAAAAGTGTTTATTAAAAAGGCCACATGACACACGTTGTTCTTAGATTTCCGTCCAAAAATCCACGTTTTCGCTTAAACACAAACGATTTTTTGGTACTTCAAAGCAAATAGATTTTTTGGTCCCTCAAAGCAAATACACGCTTGTACCTACCAAAGCAAACCCAAACACGCTTTTACTTAAAATGTATTATCATTTATTTTTGTCCAAACTTTTTTTTAGTTTTTTCAATTTGGTTCTTAAATCTTTTAAAAGTTGAATTTGATATTTTTATTTTTTAAAGTGTATTTCTAGCAATATTATTTATTGTACAATAAATTAATCAATTAATTTAATATCATACTAAATACAATTGGTTAAGAAAATATTAAAGAGTAAAATGATGTTATTTACACCTAAAAAAATAAATAAATTCAATTAACAATTTTATCCATATTTTTATTATAATGACAACTCATCAATGTATAAACGATATTCTATTACGTATACATAATGACAACTCGTTACTATACAAAAACATTGAAATATAACATAAGATATCAAATTAAATATTTAAAAAAAAAAGAATACCAACTTGAATTTTCCAAATATTCAAGAATTTTCCAAAAATTCAAAAATACAATCGAACCGACTAAAAAAAAATTAGGAAATCAAATTAATAATTATACCCTGTTAAAACTATTCTTCCAATGAAACCCAAACTGCACACTGAAACGCGCGTAGTTTGTAGGAATCACTCCTCTCATTGACCCTCTTCTCAACATTCTTCACGTTTCACTTCAACTTTTTATATTTTTTGCTCTTCTCAGAGAGTTCACAACTTGATTCCTATTTTGATTATTTGATATTTTCACAGTTCTCTCAGTCTCTGCGTCCACTCATTTTCTCCCTAGCCCCACACCACAACACCTCGTAGCTTTGTAATATTCATTGTTTTTTCCTCATCATCTCTGCTCTCTCATTTCCTTATATATACCCCACTTACAACTCATCAGTTTCATAGCACTCAAAAACTTATCTCACCATTGCAATCCACTCCCTCTCTCACCATATTTTAGCATCTTCAATCACCATTTTGATGGCATCTTCAACTTTGTCTTTGAGCACCATCTCCCGTTTCTCTTTGAAATCTTCAAGATCATCATCATTACTCACCACTTCATCCACCAGCACCCTCTTACCCTTTACTTCCTCACACTCATCTCTCTCAAAATCTCTAAAATTCAACACCTCTTCTCGCCACTCTCATCTCTCACTCCCTCGCAAGAGTTTCACTTGTAGAAGCCAGGCTCAACAAACATCTGACTCAGGTACATTACATACATCTGCCACCTGCCCCTACAACTTTTTCAATCTTCATATTCCATTCAAGATCTGTGCGATTTGCTTGATTCTGTGCTGACCCTTTTGTTTTTTTCGCTTGATCTTGCAGACAAAGTCCAAGAACTAAGAGTGTATGAGATCAACGAGAGAGATCGCGGAAGCCCTGCTTACCTCAGACTGAGCCAGAAAACTACCAATTCTCTTGGTGATCTAGTCCCCTTCAGCAACAAGGTATGTTACAGTTCGATCTTTGTTTAATGCTTCCAAAATTTGTGCATAGGTTTTTGGTATTGATTTAGAGTTTTTTGGATGATGCAGTTGTACTCCGGATGCTTACAAAAGAGGGTAGGGTTAACAGCTGGAATCTGTGTTTTGATCCAAAACAAAGCAGAGAAGAAAGGAGACATGTATGAAGCAATTTACAGCTTCTACTTTGGGGACTATGGTCACATTTCAGTGCAGGGTTCTTATTTGACCTATCAGGACTCATTTCTTGCTATCACTGGTGGAACTGGCATCTTTGAAGGGGTGCGGGGTCAAGTGAAGTGTCAACAACTTGTGTTCCCCTTCAAACTATTTTACACCTTCTACCTTAAGGGCATCAAAGACTTGCCTCAGGAGCTTCTTTCCGACTATGTTGAGCCCAGCCCTGTTGTTGAACCGAGCGACGCTGCCAAGGCCTGTGAACCACATGCTGTTATTTCTGGTTTCCAGGACTGAGCACCATTCAACACCCTCTGTTTCTTTCACTACCCTAACAATCTCAGTCTACACTAATTTCAAATTTCACTTTAGATTGGATTAACTCTTTTGTAATCCAAGGAATAAACATGGATTCAATTTTTTGTAATGTGTGGCTGGTGTTGTTGGAGTGTGAGAAGAAAGGACCACTACAAAAATCAACATTCTTTTGTTTTACTCTCTTCATTGTAGACTTTTAATTTCAAGACCCTTTCGCATCAAGTTTACCAATTTTTCACATAAATAGCACTATGAGCCATTTCCTTTTCTCCAAAAGCACAATATATTTTATTTATGCAAATACTAGTCTTCTAGTTGAATTCGGATTTTGATCAACCATATTTTACTTGATAAAAAAAAGTGGAAAATGGGATATCAAGAGATTAATGATATATATGTATGATTTGTATAATTAACCGTTTCGGTACAGGACGATCGAGTGTCTACAACTCCAAGATAATTTGTCCTGTGACGTTCTTTTCTCTTGTTCATTCGATTTCCAAGGTTTTCTATTCTTCTACAGTCGTTCGGATAGTACTTGCAGAAGGTACTCTAATGCTAAAGTCAATAGGTGACTGATCAGAAGGGTATTAAGTGTTGTAATGCATGTGTGTGCAACCATAACTTAGACCTTTATTTGTAGTTTGTGTTATAGACTTTTACCTTTTTGTTGGCCTAATCACGACCCTATCATACCTTAATCAGCATTAGTTGGTTGATCCGTGGTTAATCTCATCTTTATTCTACAACCGGTCGGTCAAAATGATCGACTCAAAGGGTGATCGGCCAAGGATGATTAGCCCGAGGGTGATTGACAAATGATGATTGGACCAAAGGGTGATGACCAAGGATGATCGATCTGAAGGTGATTGAGAAAGGATGATTGGCCCAAAGGGTGATCGATAAAGGATGATCAATTCGAGGATGATCAACAAAGGATGATTTGAAATCACTCCCTACTTACTCATGTTATTTCATTTCTTACATTTTTCACTTGTAATTTTTTACACTTGAAATTTTGTACACATGTAAAACCAAAATTTAATAGTTAGATGGAGTAATTTGATCTATAAATATAATAAAAATTATTTTAACATGTATGTATAAGTTGCAATTAAGTATAATTACTAATTTGGTCTCAAATTAGAGAGGACAAAATTGAATCATTTTAAAAAAGGTTTAATTATGCCTTTGGTCCCCATTTTGGAGTCAAAATCTCAAAATGGTACTCATATTTTTAAAGGTCTCAAATTCGTCCCCTTTTTTGTTAAAACGTCTCAAGTTTGCCCTATCTGTTAAGTCTGGCTAGACGACGTAAATATTATGCCATGTGTCATTTCTTTAGTCTCAATTTGGTCCCTGTATTCTATTTTTGTCTCAATTTAGTTCTTATTTTTGTAAAAATAATTCAATTTCGTCCTTCTCCAAATTAAAACAAAATTAATTTTATATAAATGTTATACAAATATTTTTATTAAATTTGATATTTTATTCAAATTGATATTTTTATTATATATTTTTAACATAGCTAAGTTTATTTAAATTTGTGTTTCACTCAACTTTACTTAAAATTGTTTTCAAATTTTAAATTTATATATTTTTTATTGTTACATGGACTAGTTAATTTATGAATTTTTTTCTATTAATATTATTTTCTATTAATAACTTTAAAACAATTTTAAATAAAGTTCAATGTAAAATATTAATTAAATGAACTTAATTTGGTTAAAAATATTTACTTGAAATATCAATTTTGATGGAAATATTTGTGTACATTTATATA
>Ga0214542_1007029_pt1 | contig 19952 bp, 13 predicted proteins | sample CNSS1metaG_FD_160096 | JGI IMG/M metagenome (GOLD analysis project Ga0214542, IMG submission 160096) | Root nodule microbial communities from cowpea collected in UCLA plant growth center, Los Angeles, California, USA - CNSS1 | ecosystem: Host-associated > Plants > Roots > Nodule | place: USA...
GATGAAGGAGATACAAAAAAGGTGAAAAACTAAAGGCTGCAGCTAGGTGCTAGGTTAGAGGTTATCCAACACTCAACCTCCTAGCCTACACATCATGATTGCCTAGATATATTAATTACTCCTACAACAGATAAGAACAGTAACTCATACTTACAAAGCTTCAACTCTCTATATTTCAGTCTCTCCTCTAATGATTTCCATGCCACATCCTGTAGAAGGATTTTAGATTTGGTTACAAGGATAACTTAATCAAACATATGCAACCTAAATTTGATTGAAACAAATAGTTGTAACAATAGAAAACACAATCAATACAATCAACAAACCTTTAAGAATTTTTTTAAAATAAAATAAACCCATCAAAGATAACTTTAGAAAGGTAGACTACAAAAACTGGTAGTTAAGCCAAAGAAATAAATAAAGTTAGGAAGGTTTAGTTTCGTAAGGGGGAACAATAATAATAAAAGGGAGGAACCACTTGAAAGAGAGCTTGATTCCTTGTATGTTCGGTTTATATTATCCAATGTAATATAGATCCATTCTTGCATTTTACTTTCCAATTTCAGTGAGAGTTCCTAGTACTATGCTAGAAAATATTCATATACTTGAAAAATGTAAGGAAATAAAAATACCAAGCGCAAATCTTTCTTTTCCCTAATCTCATTTATATTGCATGTATTGAATCCATGCTTACAAAAGGATTGCTTTTACAAACTAACTTCTCGAAAAGATTTGATACCCTGTCAAAGGAAAATCTGCGTCTGATTGTAAATCATCATGCGCTGCATTTGCAAAAATTACCAAAAGGTTTTAATACACAATTCAACCCTCTCGTGTATTTGACCTATTTCCACACTTCATTTCATTAGAGCATTAGCAGATAAGCAATACAAATTTGATATCTTAATACTAATAAGCATCATCCAAAACATTTAAATTTAAAATATACGTAACTGATTTCAATCATCAGAAAAAGTTGAAAGGCACCTGACCCAGTTGTGGCAAACTCCAAGTGTAAAGGTTGTATGTAACCCCAGACAATCTTATAGTTCGCAAAGAGTGAGCTAAATCTGCATTAAGTTTAGTTGATGCAACCTGCAAATATCAATATAAAGTTCAAAATCTATTCAGAAATTGACCAGATATGTCCATACAGAACAATTTATTTTGAATACAATTGGGATGTTTTGGTATTGTAGAATATACAAGGGAAAGTTAAGCTAAAAGGAGACATAGGTATCTCCAAAAATAAAAGCCAGAATGAATATTAAGAAAATACGAAATCAACAACGTAATTGTACAAAGGTGACCTTTCATTAATATATAAAGCTTGTGACACAAGGCTAAAAACCTAAACAAATATGATTTTACAAAGTTACCAAAGCTTTTCCAAACACCAGAAACTATCGCTGACAAGTATCACCTGGACAAGAAAAGGTATTGTAAGGTATCCCCATTAGGGATTTCTTACGAGAGTTTCTTAAGCCATCTTTTGTAGTCCCCACTGTTGACATATATGGTGAAGAGACAAAAATTATTCTCCCCCTCCCCCTCCCTCTCCCTCTCCCTTTCTCTCTCTCTCACCCTATCACAGTATTCTCCGACGACCACTGTATTAGGGTCGCCTCCTCGAGCGACGACCAACTCCGTCGAGATCAGGGCCAGAATCTTCTCCAAGCGCTGTCACGCACATTGGTTTTCTTCACCATTGTTGAACGCATACGGCTCACGTGTTGCCTTCCAGTGATCAGATGTTCTTCGTGTCACCGCCATCCGACTTATCGGAGCACATTGAGTCCATATATGCCTTTGCTTCCTGATTTCAAAGTCATTTGGTGGGTCACCTAAGTTTTCCTCTCTCTTCAAACCCTAGGTTTTCTTGGTTGTTGCATTTCTGCAATATATCTTTGTCTTTGCTTGCAACACGCTCTTGTCTCTGATCTAAGCACAAATCAAAGTCTCTATTAGTCACTCGTCATTAGTGATAGCAACCAAGTGTGTCACTGGTAACAGCGTTGCTGTCAGCAACATCATCTTCTTCTTCCCTACATATGGGTTCGTTTTGCCTTCCATTTTTGTTGAACCCTTGCAGCTCTTGTGGTAGAGTCTTTTGAAGAGCCTAAAAGAAAACTTAAACCTACATATCTATTTACAAGTCTCCAAAAGGCAAACCGTGCTATCAGCTACTCCATAGTATGTTTCAAAACAGACCTGCAAAGATATCCTACTCTATGGATTTGGCTTTGTCTAATCTTGCTACCAACTATCTGGATCGGTTCTGAGCTATCCAAGGAATTTCGCAACCAAATTCATGGGTTGAAGGTTGCACATGACGTGAGGGGGAGTCTGTTTCTGGTGAGATCCAAAATCTTTGTCAACAATTTCACTGGCCCCTTGTTAGATGTGTATTGGTTTGTTTTCTCTGAAAAAATTATACCTTTCATTCAATAACTCCAATGAGTCAATTCCCAATGATTTGGGAAATCTATCAAGCCTGCAAGGAACAGTTAATTTGTCTCAAATTATTTTAGTGTGCCTTGATGAATAGAGACCAACTGCCTTTATTGGCAATTATGGTCTATGAGTCCTCCCTTGAAGAATTCATGTGGTTCTGATATTTCATCTGCTTTTCTAATAGTCTCCTTGCTCTTGTCCACTTATCATGTCTTTAGCGATCATAACATTCTTTATTGGAATTTTCTAATGCATGTCATTTGTCTTCCGTTGCTAGGCACGTGGTTTCTATCTTGTCCTATTACGTAAAAGTATCGTCTCTTTGCCATTGTCCACGCCGTTCGGGAATGGCAAACTAGTCTGCTGCAGTTTGTCGCTGTCGGCCACTACTAGCACCATCCATTGTTGATGGTAATCTTGTCCGCCTCAGTTTATCGCTGTCCGCCATTGTTGGCTGCCATTTGTTGTTGATGGAAATCTAGTTTGTCGTGGTCTATCAATGTTTGCCATTGTTGGCGCCATATGTTGTTGATGACAATCTTCTTTGACAAAATCATCTTAATTGAAGTTATGTGGTTGTGCACCACCATCTAATATTATTCTCCATAGTTGTTGTTAGTTGTTTATCGGCCTTTGTCTGCTGCCAGCCAACTTTGATGTCAGCTGGCCATTGTCACATGCCAGTAACATTCTTTGTCACTGAAACATCTCTAAATATTTTGTCAAAGCTAGATGTCTACTTTGCAGTTTGTGCTCAAATCGTCTTTGTCAATGGATTTATTTGAACTTAATTGTGCTTTTGATTTTGATAGCACATTCTTGAAGTCCATTATAATCAATCATCCAATTCCTTTAGTTGTTGGTTGTGTCAATGTGCATCTTGTTCTAAGTCAACGTTCCCACGTCTATTGTCTCATTCGAGAAAAGTCGTTATTTAGAGTTTGTTGTATCAAATGACCAACTTACATATGTGTTGACCAAGTTCTTAAGGAGATCTCTAATTGAGTTTATCTATTTCAAGCTTGGTACATACAATATGTATGCTCCAGCTTGAGGGAGAGTGTTAGAATAATTATTAAATTTATGTATGTTAGAGTAATTATTAAATCTAAAGTAGGGAATAGTGTGTTGGAAACTATTTTCAGCTGTACCTATGAGTCTAGTGCAACCTATGAGTAGTACCTAGTTTTGTTCCTAGGAAGTCTAGTGTAGTCCTTTGATCTTTCATCTTCCCATTGTATCACATTTTCATCAATACCAATAGAAGACCAAACGAGGAGTCTTTTAAGCTCTTCAAAACCTATCCAAGGCATCTAAAATGAATCTACTTATCTCTGTTTTTAATCTTCACAAGCTTTATTTAGAAATTTGAGTTTTTATTCTACATGAATAATTTCTTTACAAAAAAAAAAGTTAAGTTGAAGAAACGAGGTGTACTGCATAGGATCTCTCCAATGATAGGTTTTTTTAGGATTTGGTTTCTTCAAGTTAAATAACTCATTAAGAAACCAACACTGGAGATGTTCTAAGAGTAATTTCCTCTCTAAATGATTATGACCAAAAGATTATCTACACTTAAAGTTTCCCTCCCATCTACTGAAAGCAACAAGAGAGTTTTGATGGCCAAAAAACTATCAAAACAACAACATAATAATGCAAAATTTATTACAGCGATTTATAATCCAATCCCATCCCAACACCGTCAATACACAAAATTAAACACCACGACCTACTGACCTTAAATAAAAAAAAAAAAAACTATCAACAAACTCTTAAGAATGCTAAATATTCTGATCCTCACCACTTATTTGTGGGCCTATAAAATCTTTTCCTCACGGCCCATTATCAAGATTATTGAGGAGAAAAACAACTAATGTCATTGCATCACATCACATAAATGTACATTACAACATGTTTACAAAGAAAGTTCCACAATTTCCTTTGCAGACTAAAGAAATAACTTTTTGATGCATATGGATTTATCTGTATATAAACAAAATGGTCATATATAGTGAATGAAAAAACCTGCAAAGAAGCCCCACCAAGTTCAACTATTCCAGTTGTTTCCTGAGGCTCGCGTCCCAAGTTTCCAAGAGCATAATTTACTGCAACCCAAGAAGAGATGCCTTGTTCCTCCCCTACATTTAGATTACAAACTCCATCATTGACATGAATAACTTCATCTCTAACAGAGATATAAAATCAGTAAAACTATTTTTTCAAAATACTACATTAAAAATAGTAGTAATAAGTCACACTGTTTTATAGAATATCTGACATGGCATTGAGTGTCATTATTTAGGTTGGTGTTCAGCATCAGCTAATGGCCATTTGTTTTCTACTTGATACTCCTTCCAGTTTTACTTTCCAGAGAACTAGAATCCATCTCCAGTAAATTATCACTTTTACATGTGTGTGAGTGTGTTTGTGTGTGTATACATCCACCCAAGCACACAAGAAAGACGACAACTGTAGAGAACTAGAATCCCTTCTCCTCCACTACACAATGTATTAGTTTGTCTTGAAAAGAAAAAATACAACCAGCTACAAGATTAAAATTGCACTATTTAACACTTCCCTAAAGGCATCATTTGAACATTCACAACCTCACCAAAATCATAAAACTTGAACTATGTAACATGTTAAGATATATTTAATATCTTATTTTCTGTTTCTATTGTTATTATTCTTCATATGTATTTTGAGCTTAGCCCATATGTTCATTATTATAAATACAGCCCCTATCTGTATTTTCTACACAAGGGAGATTAATCTCAATCCCTATTTTCCCTATATTCAATATGGTATCTAGAGCTTAAGGATTTTGTTTTCCTACCTCTGTCTATGACCACTGCCACCACTGTTCACCGCCATCGGCCGCCGTCCACCGCCACCGGCCGTCACCGTCGCTGGAGGTTCAGTTTTGACCAACAACCACACGTTTGTACTCGTCTCGACCTTGGCATTCCAGATTTGGGCTTCGTGTTTCCATTGGAGCACTTTGAATTTTTAGGGTTTATTTCTCTCCTCCATGGCGTCTTCCGCTGCTGCTTCGTCCCCTTCTGTCGTGTCGTCTCCATGTCTGATTCATCCATTTTTCCTCCAAACATTAATGTGCACTTGCCCATTGATAAGTTAGATGGCAAGAATTATTCAACATGTGCGCCCGACGTTAAAGTTTGGCTTGAGAGTCAGGGGTATCTTGATCATCTTACCCTCAAACTGACTGATGTTGATATCACTGAGTTTCCTCGTTGGAAGAGAATTGATGCTCATTTATGCATGGTTCTCAAGAATACGATTCACGCTTCTTTGAAACAACAATTTCGTGCCTACGGCACATCTTATGAAGTCTGGGAACAGGTCAAATTATTGTACAGCAATGACACTCAATGTCTATATGGTGTCTGTCAAGACCTGCTTAATGTAGTTGCTTCTCATACTCAAGACCCTGTTGCATATTATGTGGGTAAGGTGACTGAGCTTTTTCATGAATTTAAGGATGTATTACCTATTGCCTCTACTCTTGCTCAGGAAATCGAGCAACGATCACACTTCTTCATGGTTATGATGTTACACGGGCTTCCTGAAAAATATTCCCATGTCCGTGATCAGATTTTGGGTTCTACGGTTATACCCAATTTTACCTCTACTTGTTCCACCCTTTTGCGTGAGCCTTGTCAACCTTTTGTTGATCCACCTATCCATGCCAATGATTTCTCTGCTTTGGTATCTCACAGTGATGATCGTCACCGCTCACGCTAGTCGAAGAAAGGGCGTCACAAATGTGATCATTGTGGCAAATTCGGCCACAAAATTGATCAGTGTTATGCCATACATGGTCGTCCTCCTCGATTTGTTGTTGTTGTGCACAGTGATCCTCCGTCACAACCATCTTTTGCTAATCCTCATTCATTTGTTTCCGCCACCGACAAATCTGCTCTCTTCAATGAATTTCTCAAATGGAATGAGGATCGTAAGCTTTCTAGTTCCATGGCTTTTGTTGCCCACACAGGTACATCTTTTGCTGGTCTGACTCAATCTTCATCTGTTGATCCTTGGGTGTTCGACTCAGGTGCCACTGATCACATTATTGGTAACAAATCTTTGTTTTCCTCTTTGTCTTCTCTAGATAATTTACCCTCTGTTACAATGGCTAATGGGTCTCGTGTTTAAGCTCATGGTGTTGGGACTGTCGATCTTTTTCCTTTTTTATCCATTGATAATGTTCTTTATGTCCCTGGGTCTCCTTTAACTTATTATCCATTAGTCGTCTAACTCGATCTCTTGATTGTGTTATTTCTTTTACCCAATCGTCCGTTTGTTTACAGGACCGGAGTTCGAGATAGGTGATTGGCACCGGATGTGAGTCTCATGGTCTTTATCACCTCTGCCCTTCTTCTCATGTTGGCGCAGTTATGGAGTCTCCAACTCTTCTTCTTCATGCTCAGTTAGGCCATCCTAGTCTTGCCAAGTTGCAGCAACTTGTTCCTGGCTTTTCCATGTTGTCCAAGTTGGTGTGTGAGTCATGTCAGTTAGGCAAGTATAGTCGTAGTTCTTTTCACACACAGTGCTTTGTACCCTTTTGCCTTAGTTCACTCTGACATTTGGGGACCTAGTCGTGTTGCATCTAGTCTAGGTTTTCAATACTTTATTACTTTTATTGATGATTATTCACGGTGTACTTGGTTATTTTTAATGAAGAGTCGTTCTGATTTATTTTATATCTTTCAATCTTTTTTTCATGAAATTCAAACTTAATTTGGTGTTCCTATTAAAATTTTGAGAAGTGATAATGGTCGTGAATATCTTTCCAATTCTTTTAAACAATTTATGGCTTCCCGTGATATTCTGCATCAAACTTCTTGTGCATATACACTTCAACAAAATGGGGTGGCTAAACGGAAAAATAGACACCTTATAGAAACCGCTCGCACTCTTTTAATTCATGGTGAGGTTCCTCATTCTTTTTGGCGTGATGTTGTTCTTACTGCTTGTTATCTTATTAATCACATGCCTTCTTCGGTTTTAAATAATAAAATACCTCATTCCATTTTATTTCCTCATGAACCTCTTCATCCCTTACCTCTCAAGGTTTTTGGGTCTACATGTTTTGTGCACAATTTTAGTCCTGGGCTTGATAAATTGTCTCCTCGATCACACAAATGTGTTTTTTTAGGGTTTACGCGATCCCCAAAAGGATACAAGTGTTTTTCTCCTTCTCTTAACCGCTATTTTGTTTGTACAAATGTCACCTTCAATGAGTCTTCATTTTACTAACAAAATTCTTCTCATTCCACTAAGTCTCCATCTAATACCGTCGATTTTCCTAGTCTTGTCAATATTCCTATGATCTGTGATCTTCCAAGTGTGGCTTGTACGCCGTCAGTTTCCGTTCCACCATCTCTTCAAGTTTATAGTCGCCGCCATTGTCCTCAAAAACCAGTGAGTGACTCACCTCAAGTGCCAACTACTGTGTCTCCTCCGGATCCGACAACCGAGTCTCCCTTTCCACCGAGTGACCTTCCAATCGCCCTCAGAAAAGGTATCTGTTTTACAGGTAATCCTTCTCCTCATTATATTGCTTTAAGTTACCATAGATTGTCTTCACCTTTTTATGTCTGTCTTTCGTCTATTTCTTCTGTGACCATTCCAAAATCTGTTCGTGATGCCTTAGCCCATTCTGGTTGGCGTCAAGCCATGCTCGATGAATTGGGTGCTCTTCATAATAGTGGAACTTGGGAGCTTGTCCCATTACCGTCTGTGAAATCTGTTGTTGGTTGCAAGTGGATTTTTGCTATTAAAGTTGGACCTGATGGTACTATTGATCGTCTCAAAGCACGTCTTATGGCCAAAGGTTACACCCAAATGTTTGGGTTGGATTATGGTGATACTTTCTCTCCGGTGGCTCTTTAAAAGTGGAATCTTTATCAATTGGACATTAAAATAAAGAATTATTTTATTAATAAAATCACATCAATTACATTCAAACTAAAGATCTTGGTTTTCTGAAGTACTTTATGGGTATCCAAGGGGTCAATCAAAGGAAGGTGTTGTCATTTCACAAAGAAAATATGCTCTTGATATACTAGAGACGGTTGGAAAATTGCAAGCCAACTGATTGTCCCATGAATCCAAATCAAAAGCTCATGGTTGACCAAGGTGAAAATTTCTCAGATCCAAAAAGATACAAGAGGCTGATTGGAAAACTCATTTATCTCAATATTACAGGACTAGACATTTCTTATGTTGTGGGAGTTGTTAGGCAATTCATATAGAATCCTCATATAGATCACTAAAATGTTGTAATTCGCATTCTTAGATATATCAGAAAGGTTCCCGGACAAGGAATATTGTATGAGGACAAAGACAATACTTAAATTATGGTATTGTGATGCAAATTAAGCTTGTTATCCTATTAACAAAAGATCCTCCACTGGATATTGTGCATTCATTGGAGTGAATATTGTCCCCAGGAAGAGCAAGAAACAAAAATGTTGTTGCTTAATCCAATTAGAAGTTGAATATAGAACTATGGCAACAGCCACTTGTGAAATTGTATAGATTAAATAACTCCTTCAAGAGCTGAAATTTTTTGAAGTTGAGCACACACACACACCCCAACACCAGGGTCCCAATATAGGGAGTTAGGTACCATCTTGAACTATGTAAGAAAATAAAGAATTATTTTATTTATAACACTTAGAAGAGAATATATGAGGAAAAGGGTTAGAGAGATCAAATCTCACTACTGATTCAGATTCATATACACACACATATAAGCATGGTAGTTGAATCGTGAATCGTATCGTGTATCGGAGAGCTTAAATTTTGAATCGTGAATCGTATCGTGAATCGTACGATTCATAAACATTTTATAAACATTAAAAGAATTCAGTTTATAGTTAAATATATAAGATAGATAAATATGTAAAGAGAGAATTAATAACAAAACAATCTCATAATCAAATAAAGTGGTTGTATCTATGTGTATCTACCACAGAGTTTCACAATTTCAGCAACATGGCCTTCAAAAAACAATGTGGTTGCTGCATAAGATTCCTTCAACTATAGTTATATGCTACTAAACAAATTATGCATTATAGCCATCCAAAAAATAAGTGTTTGCTCCTTGTATCCTAAACCACCTAAAAAGAAATTCTATTCTAATCATTCGTAGTTCATCCTCATCCTCTCTGAGATTTACCACCATGTGACAATTGTACTACAAACGCATATGCTCAAACCCACTGGACAAACGAACAAAGGCATGCACGAGATGACACGCAACTACCACCGCAACACTGCGCAACCAACACCGCACCATTGTGTGACCACCGCAACAAACAGAGATGACGTGATCACGAGAGGCAAGGAGGAGAACATGTTTTCGAGCACACTAACGTTAATAAGTTTCAATGTGCGAAAATAAAGGGTGAAAAAATTAGGGTTTCAATTTGGGGGTAAAGTTGTAGAGGGAAAAACTAGGTTTTCAAATTGGGGTAAATTCATATCATGAATCGAATCATGATTCGCACGATTCGGACTCGTATCGTATGATACAAGTACGATGCAGGAGTAAAAACGATACAACTCATGATTCGTATCGCAAGGGACCTGAATCGTTTCGTATCATACGATTCGTATTGTGAATCATACAATACTTACTACACTGCATATAAGCATTAGTTGCTTACAATAAAAGCCTAAGGAATAGAAATATGAAAACCCTACATATTAGGTTATAGATAGAAACCATGGTAATTAGAATCGTATGATTCGTATCGCGATACAGTTCAAATTTCTGGTCCCACGAAACGTATCAATAGATGAATCGTGACATAAATCGGCTGAATTGTGTGGGAATCGTATGATTCCTAATTCAGTTTCATTTCACCCGATTCTGCCCACGCATACACTTCCCCAAAATATTCCCCAAAATACACATCTCATGAAGCGACACACTGCCTACATGCTACTCACACCAGATACGCTTCACGTAGCATACAATACACATCGAAAATGAAAAAACCCAACAAACTGAAAAGTCACGTTGGATGGATATTTGGTTATTAAGAAGGGAAAACAAAAGGTGGAGAAAAACCATAAAGTGGAAGAGAAAAGAAGAAGCACAGAAAACCTGACTGTCCGTGAAGAAGAAAGCATCGTGAAAGCATCTGGAACAGGTTTGCTAAAGTGTTTTCTATTGAAGTGTTTTCTGCTCAAATGTTTCCTGCCCGCCTCTAAAATGGCTTTTTGATATATTGCTTTTTGATGAAGTTTCTAGATTTTTAATTTTTATAATATTTAATTTACTGAAAAAGTAGATGTACATCACATCAACCTTTTATTTCACTTTTTCTTAAATCTTCACACGTGATCTTTCTTACCTTTTTATTTTTTGTTTAAATTCCATCTTAGAGCAGAAAGCTCAGAAGATATTCACGTGATGATCTTTCTTTATGTTTCTTTTTCAAATAAAATATACTTTTCTTTTTCAAATAAAATAAAGTTTCATAGTTTATCAAAACAGAATTAATCTTTATGATCTGCAACGTTTCATTTTCAAACAAAATATACGTTTCTTTTTATATTTTTTTATTCTGAATGTTAATTTATATTTTTTTAAGAAGAAATATTAGTTTGAATTTATTCTTATTTGTAGAATTAAAAAGAGTATGACTCAAACAAAGAGAAAGAAAGAAATAAATATTACATGGAGTCATTGTAAGAGTGTTACTCCTCATAAACTTTTAGTCAAGTGCAAATATTGTTCACATACTTATTGGGGTGGTGTTGCAAGAATGAAACATCATCTTGCTGGAACAAAGGAGAATGTCATTGCTTGTACATCTGTTCTTGATGATGTTAGAGAAATGTTTTTGAAGTTGTTAGAAAATAAAAAAAAAAATAAAAGAAGCAAATCGGGTAGACTATTTTGAAGAAATAGATATTCAATGTAGTAAGAAGGGGAAACAAGGAGTTACAAAACAGAAAACCATAAATGAAATGTTTAAAGATAGAGAGTTGGTGATTCAAGATATTTGCAACTGCATATATGGGAATGCTTTGCCATTTAATTTGGTAAGAAGCTCCTTATTTACCCAAATGTTGAAATCTGTTGGGGAATATGGAAAGGGTTTAAAGCCTCCTACTTATCATGAAGTTAGAGTATCTTATCTGAAAAAAACGGTTGACAATATTCAAGCTAGTTTGGAGAAATATAAGGTTGAATGGGAAAAATGGGGATATACTTTGATGTGTGATGGTTGGACATATGGAAAAGGGAGGTCTCTTACCAACTTTTTAGTTAATAGTCCAAGCGGAACAGTGTTCTTAAAATCTATTGATACCAGTAATGTGATCAAGGATGCTAAAAAAATGTTTGAATTGTTAGGTTCTGTGATGGAATTGAAGGGATGGTTGAAGAAGTTGAGGAAGAGGATGAAGAAGATGAAGATGAGTTGCCAGAGAATGTTACATTAGATGAAGAAGATGATCTAAGTGACATTGATCTTGGAGATGATGAATGAAAGAATAAAATTGAGATGTAACATTTAAATTGGAGATCTTGACTTAATTATAATATATGATATTTTTAATGTCTTTTCTTATCATGTATCTTACAATTCATAATAAGATTCGATTCACGATTCAAAAAAATTCACAAAAAACGAATCTCAATTTGATAACCATGATAGAAACAACATAATACAACTTTTTGATCAGAAGAAAATACAAATTATTCTAATACTCCCCCTCAAGTTGGAACATATAGATTATATATTCTTAGCTTGAAACATATAAATTGAATTTGAGATCCTCTCAAAGATTTCTTTCAAAATTTCTGCAAATTGATTATTGAAGCCAAAAACTCAATGCAAAATCTTTGGACAACATCTTTTCTCTGAAATTACAACAAATTTTTATATGTTTTGTCCTCTTGTGAAACACGGAGGTTGTAAACAATGTAAAGAGGTACTTGATTATCACTAGATTGTTGAATTTCACAAAATATCATTTCTTTGAGAAATTATCCACACAAGTTCATTTGTGCTCTTCCCTATACTCATTGTATCAAAATTATATCAATATAAATAGAACTTATGAGTGGAGTGATCAAGCTCTCAAGTTCCCTCAACTCCGATCTCTTCTATTTATCTCAACTTATGTTCTAAAACAAATAGAAGCAGTAGCTTTTAAACTGTAGCTTCTAAAACAAGCCCAAATATACCTTGTTTTTCATGTTTCCCAGCTCAAGAAAGCAGTTGGATAGCATCGGCAAGGAAAATCTCCAAAGGAAGCTACTTAGGAAGAATCTTCCATTATCCAAGAGCAATTTCCACCATTTAACCTTGAGAACAAGTTTGTGTATGAGGAGGTACTGTTAGGGCCAGGTCAGAGCAACAACCTTTAAGGGAAAAGGGTCTAAAGTTGTATTGTAAGACGAAAAAGGAGTAAAAGGGTAGCAATTTAAAGGAGGTTAGGAGTGTTCATTAATTCAGTTTTCCTTATAAGTAGTATCCATATTTAACCACAATGGTAAACCTCCCTCGGGTAGAGAGGACAACTCAGGGAAATATCAATGTAGAAATGGGCAGATTCACATGGAAAGCAGTACTCTCCTTTAGAGGGGTATTTGTACACCTTGGTTCTTGGTTTGTAATGAGTTTTCAGTAATAGAGAGGAAATATAATTGTAATGAGTTTTCTGTGTTAATTGTTGTTTCTTGTTGGGCTTTAGCATTTTCAATTCTGAAAGAGGATTTCACAAGCATAAACAAAATTTGTCTTTAGAGTTAATTGCATAGTAAGTGCAACTGCCAACAAGAGATAATCGTAAGTAGGACTTCTAAAATAGATATTATAAAAATCAGCAAACCACTATACCTATCATACATGACACTCTCTAAAGCATTCTAATTAAATTCTTCACTTAATGTTTAGAAACAGTTGCTCCCTTTTCAAAAAGATATCAATGTTTTCTCTAATACATTGGACCAAACACCTCCTTGGTGACTAACATGAAATTACACATTCAACCCCAAACACATGCTTTAGTGTTCAATCTTAATGCACTGTTAGAATTTGGAATTTACACTCCCAACCAATCAAAAAGTATCTTTACCTATGGCTCCTAAGTATATATTATAAAAATTGAATCAATCCCCAACTAACAAACTAACCTAAAACTATGTATTAAGAAGTGGATCTTAAACCTAATTCAACTCCACAAAACCGGCTTGTAAGGTGAGGTTTGCACCCACTTATATGCTCTAAATTGAAATTTATCTCTAGCACATCGAGGTTATATACAACTCGAGCATGAGATTTGACATTAATGGGTGGTTTAATAACAGTCTGATAGTGAGTGGAACAATTGACCCAACTAACAACAAATTCGCTAGGATAGTTTCTAAACTATGGGTTTGATACCATGTTGAGAAATGGATTTTAAGCCTAACTCAACTCCAAAAACTAGCTTGTAAAGTGAGGTTTGCACCAACTTATATACTTTAAATTAATTTTATCTCTAGTCGATGTGAGACTTTCAACACTATATATGCCCATAACCAAACAAATATTCTTGAGTTCAATATTAATGCATGGTTAATATAAAGAATTTTACACAGAGATGCCATTTATTTATTACTTCTAAATTACTATACTCAAATATTAGCAAAATTACCCAATTTTACACTAATTAAGAATGTTAGTTAAGTTCATTTAATGTTATTGATCTCATAAAATAAAGAGAAACATCTTCCAAATCACCGCAATCACACTTTATCGAGGATAGTGTCCATACACAATGGTATCTTTGAAATATTAACATTAAATAGGTTTGACTTATTTAAAATTTGTTTATTCAAAGCTCACTAAACATGATTATATTTCTCCTATATTTAAGTCCATGGAAATTATATATTATAGAAGCCAATCAAGCGGACCTTACATAGCAATTTGTGATCAATGTATATATATAAAAGTCAACAAACATTGTGTATATTACAGTATGATTAAGTAACACTAGAACTAGATCTTTAATGCCTTTCTAATTAAATTTTCACCTTTCTTTAGCTCATGGACATGTCCACCAATGTCCCACGGTTATGCAACATACTAATATGGTAAAGCCAAAAGGAAGTAAATGTTTGTTAAGGATTGTTTTCACCAAGGACCAAATTCAGACAATGTCCAAACAAATCGACCTAGGATTCACTACATTAACTGTCCAACTCCTTGGTTTAACTAAATTCTTAACAAAGAGAAACAGTAAGCACATATTTTCTCAAATACATCGAACCAAACGCAAACTAACCTGAAACGACGCGTGCCCATTCATCCTTGAACAGGAACCCGGACGCCTTCAAGGCCCGTCTGCAACATTCCAGAACCTTCTCTGCTTCCTCGGAGCCGAGCTGCTCGAGCTCCTCGGACGCCGCGAGGCGCACGACGGTGTTCCCCCACTCCCGGTGAGGCACCTTGCCCTTGGCGAACCGGACAAGCTCGGCGACGGCGCCACGGAGGGCGTCGGGCGGGGCATCGAAGCCGGGAACAGCGGCGGCGGAGTGAGCGGCGGCGAGGAGGCTGAGGCCGGGGCCAAGAAAGTGGTAGACGGAGAGGCGGAGAGCGTCGGGGCCGGCCCGGAAAGCGAGGGCGAAAGAGACGGGGCGAGAATCGGCGAATTTGGGGGAGGAGTGGATTTGGAGGGCGGTGGAGAAGAGGTAGAAGAGGAAGGGAGCGGTGAAGAAGAGGAAGGCGAAGAGGAAGAGAAGGCATTTTCCGGTGTGGGGTTTGTTGGGATTTGGATTTGTGTGAGTGGAAGAAGAAGAAGGAGAAGAAGTGTAGAGGGAGATCATGCGAGGGTGCAGCTGGGTACGGTGGGGTGGAATGTAGGAAGGAGGAGAGGAAGGGGACGAGGGAGAATAGGGAGAAGAAGGTCGAGAGCCTTTTTGGAAACTCATTGGTGGTGGTTGCCCGGAGAAAGCGGTGGCGCTTTGGAATGGGATTGTGCAGTGTGGTGTTGGGAACGAACTGCAATGCAATGGTAGGAGGTCGAGAAGTTTTGAGCTTCAAGAAAAAATGTAGGTTGATTGAATGATCGATTGTAACAACTTTCAAAGTAATATTAATTTAATTTTATAATAATTATGATTAAATTTAAATACGTATACACAGACAGAAGAAAATTTTTAAAAATTCCTTTTTTAAAATATTTAAAAATCTGGTCTTTCATTTTTATTTTAATTCGTCATTTTTTCTAATTAAATTATATCTTTAGTTTTCATTTTCATAATAAAATATCGATTTGGTCCCCTTCTTTTTATTTGTCTTATGACAAGTTTTTTGATTTTTTTATTATTGATAATAAATTATAAATGTGTAACAATTTGTTTTAAGAATTTAATGAAATATAAATTTATAAAATGTTAAACTTAGATAATGATATTATTGAAATGATAATAAACATAAGTCATGAAATACATCATTTAGAACAACAACATTATAGAAATATGCTTAATCTAATCACAACAATAACCATTAACAAAGACCTCAATATTTGGTTCGATAAAATCATTGTCTGTTTGGAAGACAATAATATCACCTTCTTTTAACTCATTTTCACAACAAAATAACCCCCAACCTTGACCTATCTTTGTTGAACTTCTATTCCTATTTGATAATAGGATTTTGCAATTGACTATAGTTTTGGGCCCTATAAGAAACACATCTTCTACATTCTCGTCCCAAATGAAGTTGGCAAACTTTGATGGCAAGTCCTGTATGATTCAAATTTTATTATTAGTGCATTAATTATTTTCATTTAATTATATGTAAATTGATATGATAATACTTGATATGATATTATAATAACTATGATTATGTGAAACAAAGAATTTCCCAAATACTGAAACCGCATGTGAAAGTCACTTTTGATGTCATACAAATCTCTCATATTACTCCAACCTTCTATGATTTTTGGGTTATTTGAATCCATGTTATAGGTAATTGTCGTGCTCTTACCATTTACATCTACCAAGTGCCATTGTGGAACTAATTCGTGTTCATAAGCAACAGCAAAATGTCGATCGACAAATCCAAATGGCTACAAATTAATAAACACAGTAAAAAAAGAAACAAATTTATCTCTGCAACAAAATGAAAACATACACTCAAACAATTATATGAGGGAAAAATCTGAAAATCTTAATGTGGCTGATACAATATGAATCAGGATGATACAATTCACACCAGAAAACACATACAACAACAAATATTAATGCTTTCCAAACATTTATTTTTGTTATTAAATTTACAGCATACCTGAGAGCAGATGTAGATTGTGTTGAAGTTCCAAAGAATTGTTCCGTTGTTTGCTCCATCTGTACTGGTTTGCTCCATCTCCATTCATGTATTTGCAGAAAAAAGTGAAGGTTTAAATATATGGGTAACTGAAAAGGAGTGTGAATGAATGGTAAAGTTGAAGTTGGGAATGGAATAGCAAAGATTATCACGTCGAAAAGGAATCTTACCTGAAAGTGGCAGCAAAAATTCAGTTTCATGTGCAAATAGTGGCTGTAATTGTAAAGTAACTGAAATATATGTTGTAGGTGTTTTTTGCAGATATTTTAATATATAAAGAAACTTAAACAAAAACAATTTACAACTGTACTGCAGAAACATAAAACATAAAGCATTTATAATAGTAAAGCCACTTGTACTATAGTAAGGAATAAGAACATCTGGGTAGATATTTTTTTTTCACAATACATTAAAGCCACAAACAAAAATAAAAATAGCAACAATTGAGAATCTTTATAACTGTTATAGTATCTGTACTGCAGCAAACATGGTGTTCAAAATATCAATCTATGACTGGACAATGCAATAATGCAATTCAAAGAAGTATCAATGACCATGTACTTTTCAATATGGCTGCATCTATGAATAAAATCCTGAAAGTGCATACTATACACTATGGCATATTATAATCTGCAAGAAAATAAAGGAATTACAGTTAAAAATACAATAATTGACAAATTATAATAATTTTCTTAAGTAAGTTGTATACCTCTTATCAAAGATTTACAAATATTTCTTTGTAAACCACATTTGTAGTTGTATTGCTTACTTTTTCATCTTCATCCAGAATTATAATCTGCAACAAAACAAAGGAATTACAGTTAAAGATACAATAATTGACAAATTATAATAATTTTGTAAAGTAAGATGTATACCTCTTATCAAAGATTTTCAAATATTTCTTTGTAAACCACATTGGTAGTTGTATTGCTTACTTTTCCATCTTCATCCAGAATTAAAATTTTGAGTCCTTGCTTTGTTGTGACTCTAGAAATTGCTACGTACAATTGTCCATGAGTAAAAACTGGGCGAGGAAGATAAAGTCCAACTTTAGAAAGAGTTTGTCCTTGACTTTTGTTTATTGTCATTGCAAAGCATAAGGATATTGGAAATTGCCTCCTTTGAAATTTAAACGGGATGCTGGAATCAGAAGGTGTCAAGTTCATTCTTGGAATGAAAATTTTGTCACCAACATTTTTCCCTGTTATGACAGTAGCAGAGATAACATTCTTTCCCAAATCATTAACTTGCAACCTTGTACCATTGCAAAGACCATTTGCTTGATCAATGTTTCTTAAAAGCATAATTGGTACGCCAACTTTCAATTTAATCCTATGATTTGGAATTCCTGAACATTTGATATCATTTAGAAACTCTTGAGTAAACCACTCACCTTGAATTTCTTGATCATCATCAGATTGGCAAGGAGTGTCTGAACTTAAATAAATTTGTTCTTCACCAGGAATCAAAGATAAAATGAAGTCATTTACTTGTTCAACACTATCAATTGTAGGGCAAAGTATAGCACCATCATCAAAGAAGGCAGGATTCATGATATTTTCAATTAGACCACCATAAACAAATTTCACTAAAGAAAGTAAAGGTGTTTCACTTTCTGGAATTAGAAGATCTGTTGGTATTGAAATGTTGGCTTCACCACTTTCATTGAAATTCATATTTCCATCTCCAATTTTAAGAATCCAATCAGCAAATTCTTTTATATGTATTGCACTTTCATTTGAAACAGCACATTTTAACCTCATGTTTTGTGATAGCCTAAGAACTGTGCAATATTGCCACAAATCAAAGTAATTAATTGATGAATTCACAATATCATACATTGATCCCTTTCTTACTACTAGCAAGATTTGTCTAAAATCACCGCCCAAGACAACAACCTTTCCACCAAATGGTTTGTCAGCATTATCTTCATTTGTAGCTCTCATAATGTCTCTCAATGTTCTATCAAAAGCTTGGAAACATAACTTATTCATCATAAGAGCTTCATCCCATATGATAAGTTTTGTTTCCATCAATAGTTTAGCACGAAGACTTCCTTGATTGATGTTGCACGTTGATTCATCATTGATTGCTATTGGTATGCAAAAAGTAGAATGAGCAGTTTTACCTCCAGGAAGCAATAGAGATGCAAGGTCGCTTGAAGCTACATTAAGCGCAATCATTCCCTTTGCTCTAACAGCAGCTAATAAAAGCTTCCACAAATATGTTTTTCCAGTCCCACTATAACCATATAAGAAAAAGAAATTTCCTACATCTGAATTCACTGCTGTCATAATTCTGTTATAAACATGTAGTTGCTCATTAGTGATTGACTGCAATAGAGAGTGATGTAGCTTCTCCATTTCTTCTTTATCATAATTCAATTCATCAATAATGAACCTGTTATTAAATTTGAATGAATGAGACAAATCAGGTTGAGGAAGGGAACTATAATCTGTTAAAGATCGCCCATTGGAATTTAGAAGTTCTTCTACTTCTAGGAGACATAGATTGTGTAAATCATGTTCTTCCATTTGAAAACCTACAAAAAAAATAACATGTCATGAATAAAAAAATATGGAATAAAGAATGGAGATTATTTATATTTAGTACCTGGTATGTTCAAGTGTTTCCTTCTTTGGTATAGGATACCATCTGCCAATAAATTCCAAGTTGCATCCCAAACAACTTTTGGCTTTGACATTGTATTCATGATTAACAAAGAAACAAATAACCTTCTAAGTTGATTTCCAGATGCAAGATGGCTAGCCTCTTTAATATCATCAATGAATTCTTTGTCATCTGCCAATAATCCCAATTCCTGGCAAGCCTCTTGGTATGTAGAGAATGTTTTACCATTAATTGTCTTTATACTATCATGATTAATACAACCTTTTTGTATTGTCAGTAAGATTCTCATGTAATAGCATTCACCCGATCCTGGAGGAACATATGTCAGTCTTCCAATACTATAACCCTATTGAGACATCCAAACAAACTTTGTTGGAAATTCAGCATAGGTCAAGTTCCTTCCTTCCTCATATTTTTTGTTAGCTTCAAACCAAGCTAGAAACATGGTATTGATGTTGCCATTCCTCTCCAATACATCATCAATTCTATCATCATCTTTAA
>Ga0214542_1007030_pt1 | contig 19951 bp, 11 predicted proteins | sample CNSS1metaG_FD_160096 | JGI IMG/M metagenome (GOLD analysis project Ga0214542, IMG submission 160096) | Root nodule microbial communities from cowpea collected in UCLA plant growth center, Los Angeles, California, USA - CNSS1 | ecosystem: Host-associated > Plants > Roots > Nodule | place: USA...
TGTTGGGTGGTGGTGAAGGTGTGGGGGGTGGGATTGTATTCACTTTCTTCCTCTGTAGGCTGGAAGGCCGGAGACTTCACAGCTTCAGAGGTTTCTTTGGCTTTTCCCTTCAGGTTGGCGTCTGCCTTGATCCTTCTCCTGAGGCGAGAGTTCTCTTGTTTTAGCGCTTCAATTTCCTCAGCACTGCGCTTCTTCAGGTCTGCGAGTTCTTGTTGCATCTTTGCCTGGCCGTCTAGGATGCCGGCCAAGTCAGGGGTGATGCTGGGAGGTCCAGAGGGACCAGCGTCCGCTTGCTTGTAAGCTCCAGCTCTGTTGCGGGTGGAAACCATCTTCAGAGAAAAACGGGTACTAAAGGTGTTTGTCTCGTGTCCCACGATGGGCGCCAATTGTTCCTGCAGAGAACAAATAAGATAGGTTAGGCACAAGCGTCACCTTACCATGTAGTCCGCTATCTCTTCAGTTGGCCTCTTCCCGGTCGATACATGTCAACTTGAACCCAGGAAGGGTTACCTGCAGAAGAATCTCCGAAGCTCAAGTAAGTCAAAGCTCTCAGAGAGTCAAATCAGTGATTAATGAATGCGTACCTTTAAATGATGGGGTCCACGTGTATTTATAGAACATTAATGACGTTTGACCATTACATGGGCTGGGTCTTGACCTGGACTCTAGTTTGGGCCATGAGTGGGTCTGGGCCCCAACCCAGGCCCTTGAGACCTATTGAATGCGGGGGCTTCGATTTTCGCTTAAGTTTATTGGAGTAGTCGGCCTGGGCTTTAACTTTACCAGATATGCTCGAGTAGTCGGTCTAGACCGACTACTTGCCTAGATGGCTTATGTTGGTGATATGAAGTGCTAACTCGGCCTAGCCTGGGTACTTGGCGATCTCGATATGCACACTGTTTACTTGGTCGAGTTTGGCTAGGTACGGTACACCAGTCCCCCAGCCTTGTCCGATATGGATTGTCGGTCAAGATGATATGTGTTGATAAGCTAGCAGAACCGGCTAGGTGTGATACATAATGGTATACACTTAGGTTGTGTTTGGCCTATCTTTTTTGGAGCCAAAAAACGTTACTCTAAATTTAAAGTTGAAAAATAAGAAGCTTACATTTAAATTTTTTTTCTTAGTTTATAATAATAGACACATGTGCCACTTTTATTTTATATCAATAGTTCAACCAAGTTACTACTTATTTACTTATTTAGTTCTTCGTTCATTTTCAACATGATCATTAAGTTTCATACTAGAAAGTTTTAGCATCATCTCACACCTAGGAATGTCAACGGGACAGATAGGGTACGGGTAATAACTCCCTCGCACCCTACTCACTGGATAAATATTAATCCCGTACCTATACCCATATCTGTCGGGTATCCATTATGCGGATACCCACTTATTTTTTTATATCTGCGGGTATCCAAGGATACCAACGGATATTTACAAAAATTATTTAAACAATAAATATTTAATCATAAATTTAAATAAAATAAAATAAAATACATCACTGTTATAAATTTTAAATAAAGTTCAAATAAACTCAAGTTCATACAAGTCCAAATAATTATAAAAGTAAATATAAAATGGCGTTCAACACTAGGAAATATTTTAATTAGTGCTTTGATCAACAAACCCACTTTCTACGATTGATTCCTAAAAAATAAACAAAATAAACAAATAATAAACCTCAATTGTCACGTGTCAAGTATTCTTATTTTGATTCTATCAATTGACAACAAGCATACCATAAACGTCATTGTTTATATACGATTTGATGTATATGCCCAAGTTCAAAGAAAGGAAAGAGAAGAATGTCAAGGGTGTACCTAGAAGAAGACAACGTACCAAATACTTGAAGCTGGAAGAATGAAGACAGAAGACAATAAAGATGTACAACTTAGAAAAAATTAGGTCACAATGTTTTTTACTAATATATATATATATATATATATATATATATATATATATATCTGTGTGTGTGTGTGTGTGAGGGTATTTTTGTGAATTAAAGTTTAGCGGATACGGGTAGCCATGGGTACGGATACTATGATACCCGTACCCGTCCCATTAACATGCGGGTATCAAAAATATTTGTACCCGAGAGTAGCAGATATCAATTTTTAATATCCGTTTCCTACCCGTTGCGGGTTTTATCTACGAATATTCGTGAGTACATATTTTTTTGACATCTCTACTCACACCTCAATGTGACAGGTCCTTAAACACTATTAAAATAATGATTTAATTATATATTTGATGATCGCATTTTTATTTTTTAAAAAAATTATACATCAAATTAATTTATACATAAGTGTAAAAGTATAAAAAATAAAATAATTTGAATATTTAGGTGGAATGATTTGATGTATAAATTATAAAAAATTATTTTAACATAGGTTGTAATTAAGCTTAATTACTAATTTAATCTTGAATTAGAGATGACCAAATTAAATCATTTTAAAAAATAAGAAGACTAAATTGAATTAAAATTTTACCATGTGACAATAATACTAATATATGACACTTTACACTATCACGTGACAATTTATGTTTTACATTTAAATAATTTTTAAAAATTAGAAAACAAATCATCAAACAATTTTAAAAAGTTGAAGGAATAAATTTAACAAAAAACAAATAGGGGGAGGAGTGCTGGGACAAGGAACAAAATTGAACCAACCAAACAAACAAATATAAGGACCACATGTATAACCAAGCCTTATAAAATTGATAGATTGTGAATTAAAAAAATAATAGTCTTGTGAGGATTGTAAATACATACATATATTATTATAATTATTATTACTTTTTGTTTGGATATATATATATATATATATATATATATATATATATATATATATATATATATATATATATATATATATATATATATATATATATTTATTTTTTTTTTTTTTTTTTTTTTGTATATATATATATATATATATATATATATATATATATATATATATATATATATATATATATATATATATATATATATGCATGAAAATGTCCTTTTTTAACAATTTTTTTGTAAAGTCGATTGAAGTTGAATAAATGCAAATTGCATTAGTGATGCATATGATGTGGGGGCCGCTCAATTTTTGGAATTCATTCTTTTACATGGATTACTTATGAACGAATTTTTATACTATCATTGTGTTAATTGTTTGACTGGAAAGGTACATGAATTGAATGTCATACAATAACAACTTTTATGTGTGGGTTCTCTAAGACTTATACAACACAGATATGCCTTTGTGAAGCAGAAAATATTTTAATAATGTAAGGAACTATAAAAACTAAACATAATGAGAACATTGATGCAGTAATGGAAGACCATATTAAAGACATGATTTGTGATGCAGAAAATATCAGTTTTAGTATTTTGTTAGCGAGAGAAGTTGAACATATAACCTATCCCATCCCGTTCCGAACTCTTCAAACCAACCTTCTAATTTTCAAATATTAGGAAAGGATTTGAATCACAACCTCTCCCACTCTCCTAAACTTTTCAAACCAACCTTAACCTCAACCTTAAATCCCTCAAACCATCCCAGAAAAAGTTTTCAAGATCGAAGAAAAAGAATCCTAAGTTTCTCTATTTGTTATACCTTGTCCTATAGTTATACTCGTGTTGTCTCATTTGGAAAATGTTGGAGAGACAAGACAAAAAGTGCTACATCCTAAACCATCAATGCTACAAGGCCTTCAACCACATTTATGTTGGAAGCTCATCAAACCACCAAAAACTTTGGTTCAACCAAATACCAATTTTTGTAGAACGCCATCATCAACCCTAACATGGACAAATAGACTTATCTCTATGGACATTGTTAAAAACATCTTCAAGACGTGAAGAAGCAAGTTAGCGTTGTTTATCACTTCAGAGTCCCTAGTCCCCAATTAGTCCCAATTGCTACATGGAAAACAACAACAAATCCATGATCCTCGCCAACTGCTTATTCTGCTCAATACATTCGCAATCGTGAGATGCAAGGAAGAAGATTTTAGGAAAGGGAAAGAGAAAGAATAGTAAAGTTTAACTAAAATTTGTTAGGATAATTTTGATATCTCACATATTTTCCAGTGTGACATATTTCACTTTATCATAATTAAAACAAACTGAACAATTGTTAGGAACAAAGAAGTTAAACCATTAAACCATTGTGTAAAGATGAAAATAGTTGTCAAAACAAGAGAACAAAATTGTTACAAAATATGGTAACTGATGAAAGCCGTTTTGCATGAAATTAGATTATTGCATAGAAATTAAGACTAATTGTACTAAAAACGTCATTATTCAAAAGGATTTCATGATAATAACGATTCTTTTCTTGTTGATACTCAAATAACGATTCGATTCAACATGTGTTTGGATGATAATAAATAAAACTTAGATTTTAAGTAATAAAAGGTTAAACAAAATACTTTTTTAATAATAACATATTTTAGGTATTTACTAATTTAATTAAAATGTTACAATGTTATAAATGACATTTTATAAGTAAAGAGTAATAACTCCTCTACCGTCTATATAATTTATAAAAATCCTTTTATTAACAAGTTTATTGTGTCCAACGTGTTGTTATTTAAAAAGATTACACATATAACAAATTTATTATTTATTTTTCGTTAGATAAGTGCTACATTTCCTTTCTTAATGTGAATAATAAATATAAACAAATCAAAGATATCATAAGCATAATAATAAGAGAGAAGCAAAGCTATTTTGAAGTAATTCTCTTTTACGAAGTTTATAAAAAAAATTGCTACAATGATCTAATTATTAAATATTTACTTCAATGTTCATAATTAAATATCTTATAAGTATTACATTATTCATAATCAAATATCTTATAAGAAAGACATTCATGAACGACAAAGGATATCAATACAACAGCACACAATTTTTACACAGTAACAAGAGTCTTCACAAAAATCATCCAAGTAATAATGTGCCAGTCGTTTAGACCATATAGTCTAAGTATTCATAGAAGTATATCACTCATTCATCAAGTTAAAATTGTAGTGAAAAGTGAGTATGGAAGTGGTTCTTATATTTTTCTATCAAACATTAATTTTGTTTATAATTAAGAGTAAGGATTAAATATGTTTGTACTTTTTGATCTTTCACACAAAATTAGAATTCATCTTTGTTCGAAATGTTGATTCATTTTAGTTCTTAAACTTTAAAAATAAATAAATTTTAATTCAATTACATTAAATTTTTTGACATATTAAACACGTTTAATGTTAACATTTGAGTTACTTACACCATTTGACACATTTCTGCATGCTTCCGTTTAATATCAACTAAGAAATGCATTTGATATCTCAACAAAAATTTAACTTAATTAAATTTAACTGACAAATTTTAATTTTATATCAAGTTTAAAAATTAAAAATATATTTAACCCATATATAAATTTATATATGTAAAAAAGTCTTTAAACAAACAGTCTATTAGACTGTCCACTATTGGATATTTGATTTCCAAAGCATCATTCTGGAGTTTACATGTGATTTCATTTTCTGTAGGATTAAATCCTAAGTCTGATCAAGTCAGAACCTAAAATCCTCGGAAAACAGAAAATCTCAAGCTTTTAATGAAGTGGTTGTCATTTTACAATGTGAGGAAAGTAGGAGGAATTTGATGTTTGATTCTCCAATTGCATGGTAAACCTCCTAATTGTTGTTTGGGGGAAAAGAGAAGGAGAAACATATCTAGGAACATCTTGTAAAAGTGAACTTGTAGAAAACCTACTAGCCTCAAGTCAAAAAGAGGTAAAAAAACATTTTCCAATAGTCTTGAAAAACCATCAGATATTCTTCTACTATCGTTTGGATTTAATATCTTAGAAACACTTCCGTATCATTGGAGCTTAAACCACACATGATCTCTTCATCTAAACACTTCCATATAAAGAACCATTTTGAAAATCAACACCTATCAACTCTTCAACCATGTTGCTAGCTCTTTCTCACCAAGATGGAAGTTGAGACTATAACACTCAAGACAAAAACAAAGCAAAAAATATCAATGCTTAACCGTCCATTGTAGAAGCCCACATCTAACCACCATGGATACAAGCTTCCATGAAAGACACCTTCGGCTGTAAAGCAATCCTTTACAAAAGAAATGTCTTCATTGAGGACTAAAATTCCAACACCAAGCTCTTAACCAGGTTTAAACCACCAATTGACAAATAATAGAGATCATGCTCAACAAAGATGACGAATAACCAAAAAAGAGGCTTTCACTAATTCTGAAAATGAGAGTCACGGGTACACCATTTTCCTGAAGAAATTCAACTTCACCTTCCTATTATGCCATGTTTAGTGCATCATTTAATGTTACCGAGGGTAATACAATACAAAAGAGTCTTTTAAGCCACAACTCTTTAAAAAAATCCTATTTGCAACGAGTTCCCCCATTAGAACCAATTGGAATAGCTTGGCCCTTAGCAATGATCTTTTTAGATGACAGAAAGAGAAGTAGCACTAATGAGGCATGCACCAAGTGTAGTAATAAGAATTAATCAAACTAAAACAACAGCAAAATGCATGCTTGTAATACCATTCACAACTATAAAGACGATGCATCAAGCAAGAACTTGAAGTGAGACCAAAACAATATTAATTAGACCTTCTTCAAATGATATACATCATAAAGTCAACAAAATGGAAGAGGAAATTAGACCAGTGATAATAACAGTTCATGAAATAACTATTTTGTCAATCAAGCAATCCCAGGATATCATGACCCCTAACAATACTACCAAGTCAAGAAATCACGAGCACAAATAGTGCTAGCTTCATTGAAGCACTGATGAAAGCAAAATGACATCTTAAGCAGAGGATTTTGTGCATCAGATTTCAAGACTGAGAATTTAGTAAAACATGGAGGTGGTGATGTGGTAGATGAGATTAAAACTGCTATCCATATCCATATCTGAGCAATTGTAGGCTTGTGACCTGAAAAAAGCAAAGATACCACGTACGTGTTCTTGCCAAAAACGAGGAAAACAAGAACAACATGACGAATGACAATAAATTTTGACCACCCTAGTGCATCACAGCCAAAATTGCATTTGGTCAAATATGACTGACCTGAACTTGTAAACACAAAAAAGGGAACATTCAAAGGCTCAAAGTGAACTCAAACAAAATCTTCAAGATACAAAGCACTAAGCTCCAACAAACCACAAATCATGTTGGGTTGGACTCACAACCCTTGAAAGGGAGAAAAGAGAGAGAAAATTTGTTTACATATTCATTGAGCCATCTCAATAAAACTAAGAATCCCGCTTCATTCACCTTTAAATCAGACTGAAATTTTGACAACAAATTTGAAACATAAGATTCTTCCTTCTGACCCTTGGGATCTCCTTGGAAAATAAAGTCCCGCCAGTTGCTCTTTTTTTTGGTTTCTCTTTCTTTGATCTTCATATTTAAGAGTATTATTGATTTGATGTATTGATTGGTTATAGACATTTGTTTGTGTTTTTGATTTGACTTTCTTGTATCCATACTTGATCTCAGTAGAATTTAATTTATTGGCTTATACCCTTGGATTTTTACTTTTTACATTAAGAGGATTTCCCCAGGTTAGAAATATTGGTATTGTGATTATTATTGCCACTTTTTCGTTGTTGCTCCTTATAGACTTATACAAGTTGGGTGGAATTATTTCCTCTGCATACTTTGGTATTTTTGGTTGTTGTTATTACTTTCTCCATCATATCTAGATCTCAATGAAAATAAAAAGTGAAAGAAAATCATTGCTGAAATCAGATCAGAAAAGCATCAAGAGTCTGAGCTAGAACCGCAGACAGCTTTATGGCAATATCGGAATCTTGAGTATTGGAGTAGGGGTGAGGGGAGAGCAGTTGTAGTGAAGCGAGAAAGAGAGGACGAAACTGAGCTCAAGCATGATGAAATTTTCACTTCCAGTAGATGCCAACATTCTGATTCGTTGGGAGACACAATAGAACCCAAATGAAAAGAGAGAGGAAAACAATACAATTAGGCATAAATGGGCATCAGATAGAACAAAGACCGGATACAACTGGAACAGAGCAGAACCTTCAGCCCACAAAAGACAACTTCGGCTCCAAATCACACCTAAACACAGGGTGACACCAATTCAAAGACAATAAAGTACAATTCATAAAACGAAGACTGGAACCTCCAAATCTAGATATAGAGGACAAATTCAGAACAAGATAGAATGATGCAAAACATGAAGTGAAGAAATGGAATATTTATTATTTGATTCATTTCTGTTTGAGGATCATCTCAAAGGAAATCGGAAAGCATATTACACATACCCTGCCCCAAAAATCAGAACAAAATACTTCCACAGCCTTGTCTCTATGTTTTCCCCTTTGACCCCAAAATGCAATCAAATATCGCCAAAGATCTCTCCACAGAAGATTAAAATCCAAAAAAACAATCAGCAATAAAGCATATCATAGAAGGAACTGCTAAATAAAAAAATACCACAAAAATTTTTAAAAACAAGAAATAAACAAAACTAGAAAGCTTCAGGTAGGAATATCAGCTTGATTTATCCGAAGCATTTGCATTATTAGACAAGGAATAAATTAAAGTCATTTTGAGTTCATGTTAGCCGTTGTAATTGGTTAAACTTCCCAACACCAAACTGACAAATAATATAAACCCAGTCACCTGTTAGGTTTCCAAGTGTAACACACCATACATCATATGCTTCAGCATTCACTCCTAAGAAGAATCCGGAGGAAGTACCTCAAATGAACTCCATAAGCAAGACAGAACTTGAGAGCTCAAGACAGCAGATAATCAAAAGATATCTGAAGTCAGGAATATGCCTTGGAAAACCCTCTTGTATAGGGTTTGTTAAAAGAAACATACCCATCATGTTTACTCCTGGGTGGCGCTTTCCTGACTGTAAAAGGATGCAAATATGAAGCTTTACTGACCACCAGAACTGCGAAGTTGCAACCTCTTCCTCTCAAAGTCAAGCTACAAACGAGGAAAATAAAAAGTCAATAACAAGTTTTGCATCAGAATGTTTTATTTTAAAAGGCTATAAGGGCAAATTATTACCAAGAAATAAACTGCATTAGTTTCCTTAAACACTAATTACAAATCACTGAAAGTTGAATCAATGAAATTTAAACTGCAGCTGCAATTGAAAACCTTGTTGCCTGTTTTTGTCCTAAATTTCTTGCAATTTTTCTGAACAGAATACAAAGACAGATTCAACATTGTGACCCCGAGCACAAATGAAAATTGTTAGAATATGTATTAAATATAGGAAGTTGTTAGAATAGGTATTTAATTTAGGAGGTTAGCAGTTTTGTATCTTCATGAACTTGCTTCGCCTCAAAATGTTGCTCAACGTTGATTAGAGAGCAATCTCCCTTCCATCATATGTTTTCGATCACATTTCTTGTAATCCTTCCTTAATTATTTTCCATTTCTCATCCTAATATTCTTCATGTTATTACTTTAGCCAATGGATCCAAGTTCACTCCTCAAGCGGTTGGTCATATCTTCGTTTCTCAGTTTTTTTTACCATTCTAGTGTAATTTCATTATGAAATTACAAGAATGATGCAAGTTTTAAAAAAATTTCGAGTTTGGGAAAATCGTGTCACGTTAACACAACTTCAAAACAAAGAAGTCATGCCTTACTGAAGTGACTTCACTGCAAATGGCACGACTTCAGTTCTATAATGAAATGAATTGAAATCATGTCATGCTATGACAACTTCAGTTCTGTAATGAAATGAACTAAAGTCGTCAGAGCATGACACAATTTCAACTTTTTCATAGAAGTCATTATGACTAGACATGACTTTAGTTCATCCACAGTGAAGTTGCTTCAGCATGGCACGACTTTTTCTTTTTGAAGTTGTGCCAAGTTCGCACCACTTGCCCAAAGTCAAATTTCTTTTTTTGTACACCAGAATGGTAAAAAAACCTCTTTCTCCATCTTTGAACCTAAAGCATGTTCCTTTTGTTCCTTATTGTCCTTTTAACATAATTTCCTTAAGTCAATTAACTAAATCTTTAAATTGTTCTGTAACCTTTGATGCAAATTCTTTTTTTATTCAAGAGCACGGTACAAGTCAATAAATTGGTAAAGGACATGAATCTAGGGGACTCTACTATCAAAGCACAAGATCATTAATGTCTTGTTTAGCATCCTTATCTCCTAAGCTTTTACATGATCGTTTGGGTCATCAACATTTATTAAAACTACAAAAAGATAATTTCCAAATTTTGCAAACTCCAAGTCTTAGAATGTGAGTCATGTCAATTAGGAAAACACATTTGGTCTTATTTTTTAAAAAGAACTAAATAAAGGTATGACTTTGTCTTCTCTATAATTCATTCTGATATTTGGGGTCCAAGTCATGTTTCATGCTTTGGGTTTCATTATTTTGTAACTTTTATTGATGAATATTCTTGATAGGTATAAACGTAGAGTAACATAGAAAACAATGGAAAAGACAATGTCTCTTCTCTTATTGAATATTTCTGAATAACGAAATAACCAACAACCAAAGAGCAAAAACGTTTCCATGTCCCCAAAAGTTCATAGGCCCAAAATTTTCCCCTCACTCCTCTCCTCCCTCTCCCCTTATTCCTTCTCTCCTCTAAAAGAAAGATACTCACACGCACTCATAACTCCACGTCAGCTATTCTATTACTTCAAAATAAGGGCGTGTGCTTGCGGGATCTCCACTCCACTTCTTCCTCTCATAGACTTTATGTATTTGCCTATTCTCCTCTCATCGACACCTACCCCTCAGAGATTCATCTTGTCCTCAATGTGAAGTTCAAGAAATAACTGGTGTCGTGACTTTGTTCTGTCCACCATTGACACCAACTTAGAGCCTTATCTTCCAAGGTGGCATTATGTTTTTCCCATATCGTCAACCAGATTACTAGGCCTTCACAATCCAACCATAAGCATTGTCCCCGCGAAATATAGGAATTTGGTGTTTATGCCCTCCGAAATCACGAGAGGACTTACGACTACTAGTTTGAGTCGTGCGATTGGCGTCATCTTCCCTAGCGAGGTCACCTTTCGCCTCATTGTATGTCTCCCTTTTCCTTGACGACCGACGTTAGCGAGGTCACCCCCAACGAGATCTACTACGAGAGAGAATCAAAGTCTTTAACTCAACGACTTGTTGTTCCAATCCTTCCATATGTTGCTCCATTGCACTACGAGTCAAAATCGACTGGGTTGACACCAATTGATAAGTATAAACTTATAGTAACACAGCAAACAATGGAAACGACAATGTCTCTTGTCTTATAGGATATTTATGAAAAACGAAAGAACCAACAACTAGAGAGCAAAAATGTTTCCATGTCCCAAAAGTTCCTAGGCCCAAAATTTTCCCCCCACTCCTCTCTTATTCCTTCTCTCCTCTAACAAAAAAATACCCGCACGCACTCATAACTCCACATCAGCTATTCTACTACTAATAAATCAAGGGCGTGTGCTTGAGTCCCCCAAGTGATAGCTTTCCACCTCTTCCTCTCATAGACTTGATGTATTTGTTTATTCTCCCCATACTTTTCATTCGTATCAATTCTCATTGGACTTAGGTTTACTTAATGAAAGATAGATTCAAACTTTTGAATAATTTCGTGTCATTCATTAATGAATGATAATGCCAAAGAATGCTTTGTTTTTTTTTACACTCTTTTAAACTCACATGGCATTTTACAACAGTCCACCTATATTCATTCACATCACAAAAATGGTATGGCAGAGAGAAAGGATAGACTCTAAGTTAAACCTTCTCGTACATTGTTGCTTAGCACCGATGTTCTTGTCCATCACTAGGGTGATACCATTCTTAGTGTCTGTTATCTTATTAATAGAATGTCTTCTTCTTTGGACAATAAAGTTCCATATTCCATTGTTTTGAAATGAACCTTTGTTTATATTTCTCCTCGAATTTTTTGTGGTGTGTTTTGTACACGATACGTGTACAGGTTTGGATAAACTTTCAGCCAAGTTATCAAATGTGTCTTTTTAGGATATACTTTCGCCTTCAAAAAGTGTATAAATGTTATTCAGCTAAGACTAAAAGAAATTACATGTTTGCAAGTGTCACATTTTTTGAAGAAACTCCTTTCTTCTCATCCTCCAAACAAAAATGTTAACTTTGCCAACAAGTCTTGCCTTTTCCTTTTGTGTATCCTACTCCTAACATTGTTCCTACGACTTTGAATAATTCAAATTCTTCTCATCAGCCTAATTCACCTTGACCATCTCCTCCTTTTATCACCTCTCAACAACTAACTATATTTAATACATATTTAAAAAAAAGATCATCTGGGTGGCAGGCATTGGGAAGGGGCTTTCATGTTGGGTGGGGAACAACCAGAATGCAATCGATGGCCTTTCAGAATGCAATCTTCAAGAAATTTCATCTAAGTTTAGATTTGGCTACAATATTAAAAAAAATGAGGAGCAAGAAAACAAATGTGATGTTCAAGGGCAAAGGCAAGAACTGGTACAAATGTCTTCAACTTTTCAAAAGAGAAATGTCTTCAATTAAGAAGTGGACTTTAAAACTAACTCAACCCCACAAAACCAGCATGTAAGGTGAGAATTGCACCAACTTATATATTGTAAATTAGTCTAATCTCTCTAGTCAATGTGGGACTTTTAACATAGCTCCCTCACGCCAATGCATATATATCTCTAGCATGAGACTAAACATTATTGGGTGGTTTGATAGAGGTTTGATAGTGAGTGAAACAACAAACCCAACAAATAAGAAATTTCGTTAGGATAAGCTCTAATCAATGACTCTAATATCATGTTAAGAAGTGCATTTTAAGCCTAACTCAATCCCACGAAATCGGCTTGTAAGTTAAGGTTTGCACCCACTTATATATTGAAAATTGGCCTTATCTCTGATCAATGTGGGACCTCCAACATCTTTTAACACCACACCAACCTTCAAAATAGATTCTTCCATCTTTTCTAAACATATTGTTGGTATTGAAAAGATGAATGAGTTTAACTATTCCACTTCCATTGTAGAGTTACCTAATCCTCCTACATAACTAGTTGATTCTAGCAACATTTGAAGACTTTATCAATAGGTGTGTGATACGCCAATCCACTAGTAACATTGCTTCAGTGTCACACACTAGTAATTCATCTACCAACCTCTCTCAATCACATTCTCTTGGTCCCAGAGTTATCGACTCTAGTGCAACTAATCACATCTCGTAATTGTTCTTTTCTATTCCTTTACTACAGTTGTCATTATGTCGTTTACAATTATTGCTAATGGTTCACCAACACAAGCTTGTAGCATTGATACCATCCAATCCCTCTCATCCCTTACTTGACTTTATTCTTTATATCCCTAATTTCCCTTTTAATCTATCATTTGTGAAATCAATCCCAGGAGGATATTATCCTCACCTTCACTAAAAATAATGTTACCTTGTTGTATCAAATACTGTTAGATGATTGGTGCCAAATGCAAGCCACATGGCCTTTACGATTTGTATCCACCAACATCAGTATGTGCAACGATGATCTCCACAAAAATGATTTGCACTCAATTAGGACAACTTAGGTTAACAAAATTGCAAAAGATTGTGTTAAGTTTAAAACATTTGTCTAATTTGAATTGTGAATCATGTTAATTAGGAAAACATGTTTGTGAACCTTTCCCTAATAGTCTTAATAAATGAACTTTGTCTCCTTTTCGTTTTTAGTTCACTCTTATATGTGAGGTCATTCTTGTATTGTTACACCTTTTGGTTTTAGAAATGTTGCTACCTTGATTGATGATCAGTGTTATCAATATCAGATAACAGAAAATATTGAAGACCCAAAAATCCTTTATAAAATTATAATGGAAATCATATTGGGTCATAACGGAAACATTAGGTTAGAAGAAATACAATATATACATTATAAAGAAAATCTGAAATATAATTGTTGTGTAAAAGTAATGACATTATGTATAGAAAATTCAAATATGGGGTGAAGAAGAAGAAAAGAAAAAAATTAAGAAAGTAAGTGCACTTGACAAAAACATTGTAATGAGGACCATGGGAACATTCACATGTTTGTGTTTGACCCAGGTGGAGCCATATCAACCAACAACTATTCACTTTGAGGACAAGGTGAATGTTTAAGGAGACTATCGCTAGGTAGCCCCCATTAGAAGCTAGTTAGTTATATTAGTAAAAAAAAAAATATGAAGAGGGATTTTATCACGTCATTTTTTAGGATTGAGGCATTTCGGATTTGAAGAGGTGCAGCACTCCAAAGTTCTGCAGTTTTTCTCTATATATTTGATCCGGTTTCTACCAAACCACCTACCAACTACCCAAATCCCTCATCAGTGGGTCATTTCAAATTATGGTTGTTATACTAATAAAAATACTTCTCTTAGAAAAACCAAATGTAGTGACCAAAACAGGAAAACAAAATTCTCTTGATTAAGTTTTCGTTTTGCACTTGCCAATGTTGTTTTCATAAAAATGAATCATAAATCCCTGCGACAGCAGGATTATATGATATTTGACATGCTACTAATACATGCATTTAGACACACCATAACAAATAGCAAAAGAAACATATTTACCACTTTCTTCACTCGTTCATTTGCAGCAGGAGTACCTCCAACAACAGATTCAGGGTGATAAGGACTGCTGACACGCACATCATTCATCACAACTATGACTGTCTTGTCCCAGCGGACTGGAAGCCTGAGTACATACTAACTCATCAGTTAAAAAGAAAATTAAGCTACTGAGAAAAATATACAAAAGCTAGAAAGGTTTAAATCCTAAGGAAAAGAGGCACTCTTAAGGCATGCAAGGACGGAACATTTAATTTAATGCTCTCAGCAAGCACCAAAAAGTGATCCACAACAATAACTAACTACAGAGTTCAACTTGAGGTATAAAGTGATCCCCGTTTCTTTTAATTTGATAACAACTAAAAACTTTTATTCCAAAATGCATAAAAATTAGACAAATACTATTCCTGTAAAGAATGGCTGTCATCCAAGAATCGATAAACACTGCAATATCAAATGTGCATCATCACAAAATAATTAACTAAACTATCAATACAAACTGGAAGGAGGACTAAAATCATATCAAGACTATACAATACATGATAATTATATAGTTGGATTTGAGAACAGCCTTCATAGTCAGAAATCATACTAAAAGTTCAAGTACTAAATTAATAACCACGACTTATATAGATAATGACTGCAGTTTCACATCACAATTAAAATCCTAAGAACAAGAGAGGAAAGAAATCTTCTAGAAAACAAAGGTATAGCATATATATTATAATATAAGCATACACAAAAAATTGGAGTGTGATAACCAGGTGCAACTCGATGACCCTTGGAGGAGAGGCAAGATCTAATTTTGTGATTAACAACTATGAGTGCAGTACAATGTGCTGGCTCTGACAGACAATTTTTGCATTTTTGGCTTCAAAAATTGCTGCTACAGTGACAATAGTCATGTACGACATGATGGCCATAGGACGACAAGATATCATGACCCACATTGCAAGAACAGTGTGATTCAACATGAAATCACAATTCTTACGATTCTAGACCAAATCATTCAATTCACTTTGCATGGACAGATTCACTTTGCATGAACAGGTACGCAAACAATTCATTCAATGATTTGTATCGCTAGCTTCATGAATTGTATTGCATGATACTAACTACCATACATTTGAGTGCTTATGAAAATTAACTTTTAAAGAGAAAAGTAAATAATTTGGATGAATCCTACTGGACCATAAGCTATCAATCTCAAACAGCAAAGCATAACAACTGACCCCAAAAATGCTATAGCACAAAAATATGAATTAATCACAGATTGTGGTGCATACAAGCTAGCTTTGAAACTGCTATATTTGTATAATAGAAAATGGAATGGTAGTGATTTTAAATATTAACAAAAACAAAAGTAGTATCCCACAAGATAAGGTCTGTATGGATTACACAATGTAATTGAGCTCAGTTAAAGGGAAAACTCTTAGATATCAAAATATCTCTTAACAATTTCCACCATTGACCTCACTGATCCCTCTCTCGCTCCCTTTCCATTTGACCAGAAACCATAGAATCTACTCTCCTCATCACGGCCTCCACGGACCTGTGTCCCCAAACCACCTTGAAAATTCGTCATCTTGTCTCAAAAAACCATCTTTCATTTGACCTATACTGTGAGGTCACACATCCATCTAATATTTTCATATTTGCTACACACTATTTTTCTTGTTTTCCATGGCAGATAGCCAATAATCTGTTATGCCGTATAGCAGGTTGAGTGAAAGAATACAAAAAAGAATGACCCCAAGGGGAACGAGGCTATTCTCGCCTCACTTGAGCGGGTAGGAGCTGCTTCTTCCTGATTGGTTAACCAGAGAAAAGCATGTGGATCAATGTTATACGAAAGAAAAGATCTTTTGATGTGCCTCTTTCGGTTGCTATCTAGCTTTACCGAATGAAGTTAGTCACCTTCCTTTTCCACTTTCAGAGTGTGATGGCAATATATATGTATATATATCAACTAGAAGTATATTAACTCAAAAGTTTAATTAACTGAAGACTTGAAAAAAATGACAAGAGCATGCAGGACAAATGCTGCAACCACAACAATGATAGGAACCACAAAAATGATAGGAACTGCAATATCAGACACATTTGCAATCCTAATGTGAGAAATTACACACAATGCAATAGTGCCACTAGAGTGGCTATTTAACAACACTGCTTGTTGTCCCTTTAAAACCTAGCATTTAATACCATATAATAAACACATATGTATAGCAGTATAATAGAACTTCCCTGTGAGCTTGGTATGTAAATGGCAATCTCAAATAACCTCGAAAGCCTTTCTCCATTTTAACCATCCTAATTATATCCATATGTAATGTCTTCATTAATTTTTACATCATTTTGTAATGCTGGTCTAAAGTATTTAAGTTTAGAAACATGCAGTATGACACCTTCCATTTTTTACTTGCAATTGCAAAATAAATAATGTATATACTACACATATAGATAGTCAAAAACAAAAAAGAAACCCAGACTAAAGAAAATAATGATAAATGATAAGGTTAGTTTATGCACAAATCACCATCAATCTAATCTAGAGGCAACAAGAGCATCGCAATGAAGTCAAAATATGAAAGACGATGGTGGAATTAGTATAAGGAAAAAAGCATGACAAATCTTAGTTAGATGTGAACTGAGAAGAAGAAAGAAAAGGACAAACGGAGGGAAAAGATAGTCCTGTAGAGTATGAGGAATAAAAGTCAAAAGAGCGTTAACTTTTTGTAAAATGGTCAAAATGGATTTAAAATCACATTACATTTTTTACTCAAAAAATGCATTAGAAATGAGGGGGGAACATAATTTAACTTAAAATACCCTAAAAGACATTGTTTTAGAGGTAAGAATGGGTTATTGAATCCTATACCATGGTAGTGCCCCTATAGCAGGGAAAAAGTCACTGTTAAAAACCACTCTGCTATTTTCAATCCCATAGCAACAAGCCTGCTCTACTCCTTACGCCACTGTAACATAATATTGAAGTCCAATATCTCTCTATAGCACCACTATAACACTGCAAAGGACAACTACTCAAATACACACATGGATATGCTAAATTTGTAGAACCCCAGGGTCATTCCACGACACTGAACACATATAACATGCTATCAACAACTGTGTGCGACTTCAAGCATGGGTATGTTTGTGTCAGTTTGCCTATTTTTGTTTCTCTACTCAATTAAATTTATTTATCCTTATTTGACAGGGGCAAGATGCGAGCTTTATTAATTTCTTTTATCATACACATTTCCACAACAATCTACAAATGTTGTATTCTATGAGCGTCATGCTCTAAACTCTATTGGCTTCAAAACATAGTCAAAGAAAAAATATACACGCCAGGAAACAAACCAGGCAATAACTAAAATCCCGATCCACACCACAGTGGTTAGTTCAACACTACATTTCACTCACACAGCACTTACGTTTTGGACAAAGCATCGAAGATGCTCTGCGCCTCGCTGGTAACCCCAACCCCAATCCTCTCAGCATCAGCCTCTGCTTGTCTACACCCAAAATCATTTGAAACCACACATGAATTTCATAAAAGAACACATTTAAAGAAAACTAGAAAAAAGAAAAAAAGCCGGGGAATTGCAAGAAAATACCTGATAGCAACTTCTTCCCTAGCTTGGAGAGCGGCGAGGTCAAGGAAGCAGTTGGTAGGATCAAGTGGGTCTTCGGCCTGGCCGAGAAAGGTGAATTCTTTGATGTAATTAGCCTTGAGCAACCTAATGTTCCGACGAGGGCCATGTTTGGAAGGTTCCTGGAGTACAAGGATGTTGGAGGGTCGATCGTAGGTGACAACCTGGCCTTCGAATTCGTCGCCCAACGTTGTCCTGATCGACAGCAAACACCCCACCGCCAGGTCCTCAGGGTTGTTGTTGTTGCTGTTGCCACCCTCCATTGCTGTGCTCTCTGTTCCTTCCTACCCTTCCTTCGACCAAACAAGACTCTTTCTTGCACACAGTATTCAACAGGGAACCTTATTTAGGGCTTGGGATTCCCACCTTGTTTATGCTTCAAGTCTCTGATTTGGGCTACTTTTCATAACAACTTGAATTCGGTGTCCTCATTGGGCTTACCAACTTTTACTTATGTATGTCTGATTTTAATTTCTTTTTTTTACAAAGTAGTTTTTTTTTTTACTTACATTGTTCTATATTTACATAATTTTTTCTATTTGATTGTAGATAAAATAAACATTTTCCTCGTTTTAATTCTTTTATGATTTTTGTTTAAATGGGGATTATTGTTTTGAAAACAGAAAATTTCCATTTTTCTTAAAGTTTTTTTAAACTGGTTGTATTCATTTCCATACTAGTTATATATATATTTATATATTTTCACTTACTTTTATATGATGTGTCATGAGATATCTTATATTTGTATTTCTCCTTTCTTATCTTTTACTTATATATCAAATTTTTACAATAAAAACTTTCGTTTAGTAAGTTTTAACGTTGAATCGTTGAATCATATAACATAATCTTCCAAAATTCGTGAGAGAAGATAATTCAAATTTAATCAATTTATTTTTAAGTATTTTAATTACTATCAAATATAGAGAAAATATTAAATATTAAATAATTGTTACTTCTTGATCAAAGTTAATGGTGGTAATGTATGGTTGGGTCCGGTTGGCCGGTTCGCAAGCCCATCAAGAAAATACTGGGTGGACTGAAATATTGAGTTTGTTGGCCCGCATAAGCCACAGTCCGCATGGGTTGACCCGCGACCCGCATAAAAAAAAACCTACACTTGTGTATATTAATTACTTTCTTTATTGACTTCTACATGGACATTCCAAGTTCTTGTATGAGTGAAAAAAAAAAGATGTTATGTATTTTTAAATGTGTTAAGAGTTGAATGATGCATCGTGTATGTCAAGATACGAATATGAATATAATCAAAATGTTATCATTATCATTCAACTACCCAAAGTATTTGCTTCATGTTGTGAACTGCTTAAAGTTTTCCAATTTGTTAAACATTGAAAACTTTCTCATAAAAATTTTAGTTTAAAAAAATAATTAAACGAGTCGGCCCGTGGAAGAACTTATGCAAGGCAAACCAGACTTTTCAGCATGATTTTTAACACGGGTAGGGCCTCAAAGGGCCGAGCCAGATCGTATTGCCACCCCTAGTTGAAGTTCGTCTATATGTTTCTAATTAATATTTATACAGACAATTAAACAACTTATAAAGGGAGGCCACAACGGTTATGTGACATAATATTTATTTATGAAAAAAATTGACGAGCTTTAAAGTGCATTAAAGCTCCAACTATATATATATATATA
>Ga0214542_1007036_pt1 | contig 19938 bp, 8 predicted proteins | sample CNSS1metaG_FD_160096 | JGI IMG/M metagenome (GOLD analysis project Ga0214542, IMG submission 160096) | Root nodule microbial communities from cowpea collected in UCLA plant growth center, Los Angeles, California, USA - CNSS1 | ecosystem: Host-associated > Plants > Roots > Nodule | place: USA...
AATGTAATTAAAATATTAAAATTAATATAATAAATATAAATATTGGTATTAACTTATTTTTTATATTTTAAAATCTTATGTAATATTACTTTTTAGTTTTACAATGTTTATTATGTTGCATCAAATTTTTTAAAAGGATTTATTTTAGAAAATTCTCAAAATTAATATTTTTTTTAACATTTGTATTCATTAATATTTGTTGAAAAATGTTCTAGAAATTTTATAAAGTTCTAAAATATATTTCGTGAAGCAACGAATCAATCACTTTTTATATTTTTTAATAATTTTTTAAAATAAATTCTTTTTAAAAAAGTTGACGCCACATAATAAATATTTTAAAACTAAAAAATAATATTACATAAGATTTTAAAATAAAAAATACGTTAGTACCAATATTTATATTTATTATACTAATTTCAATATTTAAAAATATAAATAAAAAATTATAAAAATGTTAGCTGTCACAAAATTTAATTTTTAAAAATAACTTCTATAAAATCATAACATAAAAATAACATTACATAGTAAAATTCATTCAAAATAAAATAAGATCTTGAATTAATTTATAATTTTTTTAATAAACTAATTATAAATATTTTATATTTTTCTCAAAGAAAGAGTAAAGAAAAAAATTAAGACAAAATAAAATAAATATTTCAATATGAAAGAGAAAGAACAGAAACTAAGACACAAGATACATAAGTTCAATTCTTATCTTAATACCAATATTTTATTTGAGGTATTTTGCTCTTTCAATTTACTATAGTTCAATAGTTAACTTAGTTAACTTAACATAAGTTTAGTTTCTTAAAACTGAACTATTTTATAATACAATTCAATTATTATTATGAATAGTTTAATATATTTTAGTTTAATATAGTACAATTAACTATAGTTTAGTATAGTTTAGTAAATTATGCCCAACCCTACCGATTGGGGTGCAAATTAGTTGCTTGAATTCCATGATTAATATTTTCTGATCCATTAACATTATTATAATTTATTTGAAGATTGTCAATATTCTCCCCTAGAAGAATTGCTTAAGCATCCCTGTTCGAGCCATTTGTTTTGTTAGTCTTTGAAAACTATCAAATGTAGTTTGAACTAAATGATTCAAAATAGTAGTCATATAACTTGGATAACAAATTTACCATTTCATATTTATTATTATCCATTTCTTGTCTTATGATTTCCAGATATGCAATAGATATTCTAGCTCCATTGGTATCGAGATCTATTGTTTTTCCTCCAACTTTTTGACTATTTTTTCCTGAACTTGTTTATTTCTGGATATTCTTTTGATTCTTTATCCTTCTACTTGTTTTTCGATGTCAATATTCTCAACCTATGTTGTCCGGATACGAAAATGGTATGGACATGACACGGACATGGATACAAAGATACAACTAAATTAGAAAAATATAGAACACGGGACACGGTGTAAGGCCCATTTATTTTGCTCCCTTATTTTAAGGGCTACCCTAAAACAGTTGGGCCTAAAGGCCGGCCCATAGGATAAAAGTCATTCGTGTTGCCCTAATTCACACTTCTACTCTTTTTCAGAAACCTAGATCTGTGCCGTCTCCCTTCTCTGCCGTAAAGAGCTCTGCTAGAGTTTACATTTTTCCCGATCGAACAAAGCTCAAAACCGTTCCCATATTCTACGTAAGTATCCCTCCAACTGTGCTCATTGTTCTGCTACTGTTCTGCTGGGCTACTCATTTCCCTGTTTCCCTTTTCCTTCCAGCACCTTGAATCACCCTTTTGCGCGAAAGGTCGCTAGGCGACCCGCTCAATTTTTGAGCGAGCGAACATCTCGCCCAGGCGAGAAAGGTCTCGCCTAAGCGAGATCCCGCGTTGGCTCCTGGTTCCTCTTTCGAGCCCTCGCCTAGGCGAAGGAAACCCGCCTGAGCGAGAACGTCTCGCTTGAACGAGACCCTTCGGCCTGAGCGAGGGGCTGGGCGAGACAGGGCGGTGTTTGGTTACTTGATTGCTCTTGGATGATTGAAATTTGTTTGGGTATGATTGTTGTAATGAGATACATGTACATATGTATGTAGATATGCACAATGGATTGCTAAATATGCGTGACATAATTCATGAATGGTGAATGATGGATATTGTAGGAACTTGGCATGTGAAATGAATGAGTGGATTGGAATTAAAGTAACATGGTATTGATATGGAATGAGGCCCTAGACTCATGGGGTGGTGATGACCAGTGGTATGGATTCAAAATGTGGTACGTATGAGGAATTAATCTCAGGGGTTGGTATGAAAGTGCAAACATGATTTAATGTTCTAATATTGCTAATTTATGATTGTTGGTCCGTGTCAGCGTGTAATTCCTTGGGGTCTCTAGGTGAGACCTCCGGGGTTGCGCTTCAGTGGTCGGGACGTAATTCTATGGCCCCTGTTAGTGGGTGTCCATGGTGGTGCCCCATCTGTATAACTAGGTAAGGATTCAAGGTAAGGTTGCATCCTGACACTCTAAGGGGTCAGTTACTCTCACCTAGAGCGGACTGACTCCTGTGGTGAGAGTAGCAGGAGGCCTGAAATTCATTAAGGGCTAACCTTGTGGCGAGGGAAAATTGATCCATCGTAACACTTGTAACACATAGCTCGGGGGTGAGCAAAGGTATCCACCATAAGTGCAAGCATCGGCTAAATCCGACCATGTTATACGTATCCGAATGAGTCGAGTCGAGTCGTAGTGTATTGATTGAAAAGTCATAACATGCTTGGTTGTTGTATGGATATTGGACGGTGAAATTATGTTTGATTGTATGATGAAAATGTTATTGACTCTAGCTTACCCTGTTTATTGTATGGTTGTCTTGTATGTGGCTCTTCTTTCTTGCGATGATCATCAATTTAATTGATGGGAACAGATGGGCGAGGTTCCCGCGGTCAGCAAGGAAATGGAGATTTCGCTGCTTAGCCATCTGGGCTGGACTTTATGTTTCTTTTCTTCATGGGTTTTCTTTAGGGCTACAGCCCATGTATTTTTCTATGCCTTACTATTCTACTCTCTTTGTTAGACCTTGTATCTGGTTTCCGTTGGCATCGTGGTGTGCCCAGTTTGTAGGGGTTGTGTTAAGGACCCCAGGACTACTCTACATTACTATTTTGTGTGACGTTTTTTTTAAATTCGCTTAATAATTAAATGAGACGTTACACACGGCGTGTATATACATGTTAAGTTTGAAACTGTCAACTAACACGATGTCAACTAACACAAAAATGAATTTAATCTATCTATCTAATATCCAATATGTAAAAAGTAGTGATAATATAAGATTTGTTCCTTATTTTAATTGTCAAAATCATATGAAAAATAAAAAAATATTTCTCAAATTGAACATAATGTGTCCTACAAGTATCATACTAGTGTTGTGTCCGATACGTATTGGACACGGGACACGAATACTAAATTCTTTTTTTTTCTCGATTCTATCTCAACATTCCAATCCGATCTCATCAATATGAATTACATAAAACTTAAAAAGGAAAATGAAATTTCACTGTTTTCGTGCCGGTGGACTCCCCACTTTCCTCTTACTTATACGTAACTAACTAAATAATAACTTTTACATTTTTGACCAATGAAGTTCAATTGGCACTAAAATTTATAAAAAAAAGAGATAGTAATTATTGATTTTATTAAGTTCTCCCTTTGGTACTAAAAGTCCGAAACAGCTGTTAATTGTTTCGTAGTAACAAAATTTCCATTCAAAATGGAAAAATGTGCAGGCTAGTGTGCATCTAACTGTACATTTTTCCTTTTTGACTTGACTCATTATTGGTAAAGTCCCGTTGAAGTTTTATTGCGCATTTAGCTCCAACCTTTTTCTTTCTTATATAGAAAATTTAATTCATTATTATGGGAAGTCTACCAATCTCATTTTTTCATTGATTGAATTCCTATTAATTTAAGTGATATTTTATGCATGATGTCACACATTGTATTTATGCTTTAAATGGTTAATAATGATGATAAAATTAAGGTTTAAATAGGTTTCAAATATTTAAATTTGTTTTCAGTTTTTAAACATAAAATTAATATTTTTTTTATGTAATTTGAATAACGCTGCTTTAATTGTTTCTATTCAATATTTAGACATAAATACTATAATATATAAATACTTTGAAAGTAAAATAAATACATGATTAAGGATTTGATGATATGAATGTAAAATTGATGTAGACTATCATATAAATAACTTGTAATTTTGAGTATATGAATTGCCTTTTTTTTTCATTTTATTTGGGACAAAGGGAACAAAACAAATATTTTTTAATTTGACAATAAAAAATATACTTAACCAATACACAATACAAATTAGAGTACTTTTATTTTTTACTTTTTACGTGCCTTAAATAAATCCTTTCCAATCTTTTCATCTATCTATCTATCTCTCTCTCTCTCTCTCTCTCTCTCTCTCTCTCTCTCTCTCTCTCTCTCTCTATATATATATATATATATATATATATATATATATATATATATATTAGTGCTAAAGAAGGTGACATTGCCTTGTTTTGTTATTAGACATAATAGTATTTGAACCCGTGGGACGGGGTTTTCTTTAATCAAAGTTTATTGTGTTATTTAAGAAATTATCGAAAAATTGACATGTATTAAAATGAATTACCATTGAATATTTGTCTTAATATTCATCTGACATGAAATGTGTTCATTTTTTAATATGCTGGACAAAATAAGTGACCTCTATAAAAAATAAAACATATTACATATTATTTATCATATAAATAATTTCACATCTTGATATAATAATAATTTAACATTTGAAATAAATATATAGAAATGGTAAGCGTTTGTTATTTAAGTCAAATTTATTGTTGTATAATTGGAACAACTAAGAACAACTATAAGAACTTGTGAAGATCGATGAAGTTTGTGAATCTGCATTTTATACAACAAAGATATATGAAAATTAAGTTTGACAATGGAAGGAATAATGAAAAATAACAACAGTTATACCTTATTTCTGTGATCAAAAGTTATATGCAGTTGTACAACAATATTGTCAAATATTAGGAAATATTTCTCTTTACACAATATTTCTAGCTGAATTGCTTATTTGTCCACCATCGTCCAAGATATGTATTTTCAATTCTTTTTTTTTATTCTAGAAATAGCATCATCATACAGTTGATCATAAGAAAAAGTTGGACGTGAAAGATACAATTCAACTTTTAAAAGAGATTATCCTTTACTCTTATTGATTGTCATGACAAAACACAGAGATATTGGTAATTGTCTTCTTTGAAATTTTAAAGGAAGTCCTCTCTTACGAGTAACTAAGTCCATTCTTAGAATAAGTATATGTTGGTGACTAGTTTTACCTATAATAACAGTGACAACGATAACATTGTTGCCCAAATTATTAAGTTGCAACCTTGTCCCATTACAAAGATCATTAGTTTGATCAATATTTCCTAAAAGCATAATAGGAACAATAACCTTAAATTTAATTTGATGATTTGTTATCCCTGGATAGTTAATTTCATTTAAGAATTGTGAAATAAACCATTCACCTTAAATTTCTTAGTCTTTATCTAATTGGCAAGGTGTCTAAACTTAGATAAGTTCTCTCTTCACTTCTAATTAACTATAGAAGTAAATCATTTACATGTTCTATCGATTCAATTCCAAGACAAAGTATTGCTCCATCATCAAAGAATCCATAAGTAATCATATTAAAAAAAATTTACGAACATTAAAATCAACCAATTATAATAGAGGTGACTCTGTGTTATTAATTAAAAAATCTTTTGGTATATCATCAAAACCTTCACCATTTTTGTTCAAATGTGTTTTCCCATCTCGAATCTTTAAAATCCAACAAATTCTTTTATGTTTGTTGCACTTTTGCTACTTGTACCAATATTTAATCTCATGTTCTGCAAAAGTTTTAAAACTTCATAATTCTTCCATAAATCAGAATAATTTATTATTGATTTGACACCATCATATCTAGATCCGTTTCTGACATCACTAAGGTTCACCTAAAATCACCTTCCAAAACCACAACTTTACCACCAAACGGTTTTTAGTTATTTTCTTCATTTTCAACTTTCAAATATCTCACAAAGTTCTATCAAATACTTCAAAGTACAATTTGTTCATCATCGTTGCTTCATCACATGTCATTAATTTTGCTCCAATCAAAAGCTTGACATAGATTTTCTTGTGATATATAGTATGTTAACTCCTCGTTTATTAACATAGCGGATAAATCTCTAAGGAAAGTCACCATTCATGCTTCAAGAAATACTTTTAATATATGTTTTGAAAAATCATAAGTTAACAAAGTTTTTTTTTCTATCTTTTACAAACTACCTATTTAGGTAAAAAAGTACTACTTTATTACTTTACTTTGGTTAAAAAATAAAAATTAATCTATTTAATTCTATTAATAAAAACTTTGTCAAATTTATCAAAAACTATTTTGTTAAAAGATAATTTTCCTTATGTTTTATGCAAAATATCTAGCATAAACATAAGTTACATTTGTACTTATATTCGTTTATCCGTAAAAATTAAACAATAGATTTAGAACAATTCAAGCACACCTTTATCAACTTCGACATTTCTACTTATTATATGTATTACATTGTTATCAATATCATGTCATACAAAATTAAAATATATAACAATTTCGCAAAGTGACGTCCGTTGCACAGGGGCTGCTAGTATTATTCAAGTTTTTCTCCCAACCCAAATTATTATAAGGTGAAATATGTTTTTTCGTTCCGAAATTATTATAAAAGAAAATTGTATTTCATTTTTAAACTAAATTTTAAAGTATTTAGTTCCTCAATTTTGTACAAAAAATATAAAATATTCTTCCAATAAATCATATGTTAAGTATTTTAAATGTGACAAATGTAATTTTTTATAGTAAACTACAATATAATCTACACACGTAACATTTTGTTGGAAAGGATATTTTATACGGTTTTCACACAAAATATTTTACAATTTAATTTAGTGATGAAGCATAACCTTTCATACTAGTTTGTAGACCGAAAAACCATTTAATCCCTATCATAATTTGAACATCTATTTTCCATACGTGCAAGCTTGAACGAGTGCAGTAAGAGCTTTTTGTCCCGATTATTTTCCTCATTTTACCTTGAGTCTGGAACCCAGGCATATTGGGGTGAGGCCAAAAGTTATTACCCGAGACCATAGACTCCCTTTTATGCCTCGGTTCTAAATGAACCGGAGCCATAGGGTTCCTTTTCTGCCTCGGGTCCACGAGAACCGAAGCCATATGGTAAATGCAGAAACTTCTGCAGATTCTCCCGTGTGCACTCCTCCGAATGTGACAACTATTTTAGCAGCCACCGTTGCCACTGCAACTGTATGGTGGGCTGCCCATGGCCTGCTTCCTCTGTGTACTCCACTTAACACACCCTTTGGGTGTCCTCCTGCACCATCCAGTGAACCTCCATTCATGGCTCCCACTGAAACACAACACAAAATCCAACAAGGAGAGGTTAAGCCAGAAAACCCTCCTCTGCAAGATCAGATATTGGATCCAGAACAATCGAAAGTTTTGCAAGCTCAACACTCGGTTTCGAATTCACCAGTTGTTTCTTCATCGGAATTTGAGGAGAAGGGTGATACCAATGTAAATACATCATCAAAGGCTACTAATGATGAGATGAACCAAACAGTTTCGAACTCACCCGCGGCGGGAGGTGATTTGCAATCGGTGAACCTAGACAGCGCGACGGAGGCGACGATGCACGATTATTGACGGAGGATGCTGGTTGGCGAAGGAGGCAGAGCGTGGTGGTGGTGGCAGAGCGGAGAAATTCGCGTAGAGAGAAGAGAGTTGGGGGAGACGATGAATAGTAGTTAGGGCTCGCGAATTGGGAATTTTAACAGCCTTTATGGCCTCGGTTTAATTAATAACCGATGCCAAAAGCCCATTTATTGCCTTAGTCCTTAAAGACCCAAGGCCAAAAGCCTGATGCTGATGGCATTTTTGAAAATTTGAAAACTGACACTGCCTTATATGCTTCGGTTCTGTTGCAACCGATGCCAAAAGTCTCATTTATTGCTTCGGTCCTTAAAGACCCGAGGCCAAAAGCCTGATGCTGATGGCATTTTTGAAAATTTGAATATTGACACTGCCTTATATGCTTCGGTTCTGTTGCAATCGGGGCCAAAAGTTAGACGAAAATTATAAAAATGTCACCGCCTCTTTATAGGCTTCGGTTCAGCGACAACCGAAGCCTATAAGGCGAAGTAAAATGTCAAATCTCCATTGGAAATTGCTTTCGTCAACCCTATGATCATAATTCCACAAAGGTGGGCACATGAAATTATCCTATATAAGCCCCTCTTAGTTTGGCAATGAAACCCAACAATATATAACAGCCATGGACAACATAACATTCATTCAATTGATTTTCTTTGCATACTTATGCATCCATATTTTCTTTAGCCTTAGCAACAAAAACACAAAACATCCTAATCTACCACCTGGTCCTCCCAGTTACCCCATCATAGGAAACATTTTACAACTTTGGCCATCAAAACTGCACCAAGCACTTCATAAACTCTCCAAAACCTATGGACCTATCATGAGTGTTAAAATAGGCACCATCACCACTATTGTCATTTCCTCTCCCAACATTGCCAAAGAAGCCCTTCACAAAAAAGACCGAGCCTTAGCAAGCCGATTCGTACCTGAGTCTGTTCAAGCACTTTCACACCATCAATCTTCTGTAGTGTTCCTTCCCGTGTCATCAAAATGGAACACCCTCAGAAAAGTTTGTGCCACCCAAATTTTCTCCACCCTCCAACTTGATTCCACCCAATCTCTGCGCCATAGAAAGATGAAGGAGCTGCTTGATTACTTGCACGAAAATTGCGAAAAGGGTCGTGCTGTTGATATTGGTGAGACCGCGTTTACCACAGTGCTTAACGCAATATCAAACACCCTTTTTTCGCTTGACTTGGCTTCCCATAGTTCTGGTGTTTCTCAGAAGTTTCGCAGTGTTATTTCTAGTGTGCTCGATGAAGCTTCGAAGCCTAATGTTGCAGACTATTACCCTGTTTTTCGTAGATTTGATCCGCAGGGTGCGCGACGAAGGATGAAACGCTATTACCGAACGTTGCTTGATGTGTTTGATTGCATTGTTGAAGAAAGAATTCAGAGGGTTGGTTCCGTTCATGGAAATGATGTGCTAGAGTCGTTTCTTGATATCATCCGAAGGGAAAATTCAGAATTGACACGCCATGATGTGTTGCATCTGTTTCTGGTGAGCATTATCAGAGAGATCAAATTCAAACTAATCTTCCTTATTAAAGTCACATAGTTTAATAAATAAATAAATAAATAAATAAAGTCAATCATAATACAGTCAATTCTATTTCTATTTAAGTTAAATACATTTTTTGTTTTTAAAATATCATACAAAAAATATTTTTTTATAAATTAAATTAAGATATTTTGTTTTTACCTTTTATAGAAATAATGTAAAATATCTTTAATTTTATTTACTTTTTATCAATAAAATATTAGTTGTAGGAAATTTTTAACCATAATTTTTTTTTTAAATCTATCAAATCAATTTTATATTTTTGAAGTATTAATGATAAGGTTGAACGGAAAACCTTTTCACATCCTTCATAATAGATGACATGTAGAATTTTTTTTATTAACAAATGGAATTTTATATTAAACTATAATTTAATATTCAAATGATCTTGATTGTGAAGAATGCTTTACATAATTTTTATAATATAGAAAAATAAAATATTTAATAATTTAATTTAAATATAAAACATATGTTTTCAAAGTTGAGTAAAAAAATTGTAGTCATTAAGATAGAGTTCAAATTGTAAAAGGAAAAAATAAAACACTACTAAAAATTTTCATATTGCATTAGAATTTTTTTGTAAATTTGTTAAAAAAATTTGAAAAAAAAAATTTACTACTATTTTTTTCTAAAAATCTTAATTGGTGGGTAATTTCTTTGTGGATAATTATTTTGTACAAAATTATAAAATTCGTAAGTATTTCTTACAAAATTTGTTGTGAAAAATGTTTCATACAAAATATTTTGTTAAAAAATTGACAGTAATTTTTTACAAATCTTTTTTCGTAACAAAATTTATAAGTATTTCTTAAAAAAAATTCAAAAAAAAAAAGAAATATAAATTTTTTTAATATAGAAAAAATTTAAAAATAATTAAATAATTTTTTCAACAATTTATTCACATAAATATTTTAATCAGGTACACAATCATGATAATAAGTCATCATCCCATTTCTGTACATGTGAATATTTGAATAACATTTTGTACGTTCTGTAGTGTAATTTAATAATGACGTTAATTGAACATACATCACGCATAAATTGCTGTCTTTTCGTCACACAGAAATACTACACCCACCAGTTTGACAATTTAATTGGGTTGTCCGAAAATGGGTACAACTTTAAACAGTTATCAAAATTGGTAAGTCAAGTTTAGACAAACGATTTAAATGAAAAAAAATTGTATTTCTTAAGACAAGGATGTATTTTAGTCCTCGTTTTTTATTATTTTTTTTATGTACTTACAAACCGAATTTTAGAATTGAGAACTGTTTTTTCTTAAAGTCAAGCACCCCAGCACATTTGTAGTGTTTTCTTAATTTTTATTTTATTTAAAAGCTAGATATTTTATTTTATTTTTTATTTTTATTCCCATCATTTTGTTGTTATTATAACATAAATTTTGTTGCAGGATTTATTCGTGGCTGGATTAGACACCACATCAGCCACAATAGAGTGGGTTATGGCAGAGTTGCTGCACAACCCTGAAAAATTATCGAAAACCAAAAGGGAACTTGAACAAGTTTTTGGTGAAACTGGGTTTGAACCTGAAGATTCAACCATATCCAAGCTCACTTACCTACAAGCCGTGGTGAAAGAAACCCTAAGATTGCACCCAACAGCCCCAATATTGATTCACAAATCAGTGTCTGAAGTAGACATATGTGGCTTTCATGTTCCCAAAGATGCACAAGTTCTTGTTAATGTATGGAGCATGGGGCGAGACTCGGACACTTGGGCAGACCCAGATTCATTTGTACCTGAAAGATTTTTAGATAATGAAAAGGATTTCAGAGGAGAAGATCATGGTTTCATTCCCTTTGGGTCTGGCAGAAGAATGTGCCCTGGTGTTGCACTGGCTAATAGAATTGTTCATACCGTGTTGGCCTCACTTCTGTACCATTTTGATTGGAAGCTAGCAGATGGAGAAAAATCAGAGGATATGGACATGACTGAAAAATTCAGCATTACTTTGCATAAAGTCAAGCCTCTGAAGACAATTCCCATTAGAAAATGACAAATTGTAGACTAAGATTTGTGGATAAATACGACAAGCATATAGAATAATGCATGTAGTACACTACGAAGTAAGTATGCTAAATTGTATCTATTCTGCATTTTCCTTATTGGAAACGTCCATTTCTCCTCCCTCTTAGGGTAAGTGGTCCCGATATAAGTGGAATATCTTAAATGTTCATATTTATTGCTTGGATAAGTTCCGAAGATGATGACATTCTACCTTCTTATATGACCTACATGTATTCTTGTTGTCTGGTTTCAATCGGTGGAGTGTTCTTACCGGTTTATATGGCCTACTTGTATTTTTGAGCTCTTGTTTGAACAAGTGGAGTGTGTATCTGAAAAGACAAAATACTACACCAGTTAGTCATTATTTATTACGTATTCGTTCTTTAGGAACATTTAAAAAATGTCACTAGATTATAAAAAAATGTTACTATAATTTAGTACCATTATATCATATGTTACATGTATTCTATGTTGTTAATAAATATTAGTGACATTCTTACCTATCAATTGAGATATTTATAAAAATGTTATTAATATCTTTATCGGACGTTTATTGAATAAAAATATAACATTTTAGAAAATGGTACTGAGTGTTTTTAGTTATTAACAACTCAATTATAAATATTTTATGTGGAAAATATATTATTATAAAAATTGAAAATGTTTTTGTGAATAATTTTAATCAAGAAAATTGGTAGGTAATAGAAATAAACATTTGTTTAAAATATAATTTATAATAATATTTATTTAAAAAACGTTTCTGTAAATTATAAACTTTATCTATAGTAACATTTTTAATAACTATAATAAAAAAATGTTACTAAAAGCATAAAAAAGTGTAATACCTATGGTAACGTTTCTAAAAATGTTACGATATAACTGTTAATATTCTTTATACTAACATTTTTTAAAAATGTAACTAAATTATGCATAAAGTAACATTTTTAATAAATGTAATTATAAAAATGTTACTATAGCTTGAAAATGTTGTAGTGTTAGATCTAACTTTGACATATTCTTTGTTTAGTTTTGATTGTTCGTAAACAATTAAATATTAAACATATGTTTATCAGATTTTGTTGGCCCGACAAACACAAGCATGAAGTTGTGTAGTTGGACATACGTGAGCGCCATTAAGAATGTGTTTCGTTTGACACACTGTTCACATGCACCTCTGATAAGATTTTTCTGGAACAAGCACAAGTAATATACGTATTCAAATAAACTTTTGTATGAACAAATAATAAGCATACTTGGTGTAACACACGTAAGCCTTTAGTATTACGGTATGTTTCGGCTATAGGAGCCAAGCACCTACTATCAATATTCAAGTTACCCTTAAGTCTTCCTTCTACATTCTCCCAAGATAGCTGGTTCAATCCTTCGTTCAATATAATCTTTCTCCTCCACCGTTCGGTCACCGGGACAATCGATGTACCTATCTAAAAGGTTATGCTTAAGTCAGTTCAAGTCGATCAGTAGACAATAATAACTGCTGTAATAAATGCGAATTAAAGATTCTTACCGACCTACCTTAGGCCTCTATTTATAGTTTTCGGTGTGGGCCTATAATTAGGGTTTTTTAATCATGGTCCAATTGCTCTTTAAACTTGATTACTGACTTGTATTATCTTAATTTACTTCTAACTTACTGATTCAGGTTTTGGTATGAACAACAACAACAAGAGGTGAATTAAGTTTTTTCAGATTATAAAGTTGTTGTCTATAAAATGGTATCATAGCTAATTAGCTTCAATGTCTGAGTGGGAAAAAAATGATAGAGATTAAGTGTTTGGAAAAATGAGAAAGTGAGATGACTAGTCTTACAAACAACGTGTCCCTACAAGGGATGTCAATGGGGCGGGTAAGGTATAGGTAGTAGCTCCCTCGTACCCTACCCACTGGATAAATATCTGCCCCGTACCCGTACCCATATCCGTCAGATATCCGTTATGCGGGTACCCGCATAATTTTTTAATATCCACGGGTACCTGTGGGTATACAAACAAAAATATATATTTAACAATATATTTTAATTTTAAATTCAAATAAAATACAATACATAACATTCATAAATTTTAAACAAAGTCCAAATAACTCATTTAAACAAAGAAATGATTTTTTTTAAAACTACTTGATAAAAAAATAACTCATTCAAAATCAATATGTTAATATTTTAATCATGTTTTTTTTTTAATTTAAATTAGAGTATATTGGGTACATGTATCCACGGGTACGGATACTATGATACCCGTACCCGTTACCCACGGGTATCCATTTACAATATTCATTTCCTACCCGTTGCGGGTTTTATCTGTGGATACCCGCGGGTACGAATTTTTTTGACATCCCTAGTCCATGCCCAAGTTGACAAAGGTTGTTATGACAATTAGAGTGTCAAAATGAAGGCTCTTCTTGGCTCCCAAGAAAAGTGGGGGGTGGGGTGGTTGAAAATGGTTTTGATGAATCAACTAACACAATGAATTGGTCAAATGCCCAGTTGAAAGCATTGAGAGAAACACGTGTGAAGTACAAGGCAGCTTTGCTCATTATGTACCAAGTTGTGGACGAGTCTAGCTTTGAGAAGATTGAAAGTGCCAAATTTTCAAATGAAGCATGGGATATTTTTGAGAAGGCATATAAGGAGGATGAGAAGGCGGGTGAAGCAAGTGCGGCTTCAAACACTCAAGGTCGAGTTGGAGAGCATGAAGTTGAAGGAGACAAAAAGAGTAGTTGAGTACATAACTTGGGTTGAAACCGTGGCAAATTAACTTGCTAGAAATTGAGAGACGTTGTCCGCTAGCCGAGCTGTGGAGAAGATTTTGAGGTCAATGACCAATGACTTCGAGAGTGTGGTGTGCGTGATTGAGGAGTCCATGGACTTATCAAAGCTCACAGTTGAAGAGCTTGTAGGATCTCTTGAAACACAAGAACATTGAAAGAAGAACTAGGAGCCACTTGATCAATTACTTCAAACGAATACGTCAATTAAAGATGAGAATGCTCCATTGAAGGTAAAGGACGATACCGAGGAGGAATAGGAAGCGGCCCTTGTGGTAAAAGCCAAGGACAAGAAAAAGAGAAACAATAGTCCGGTCAACAAAATTGATAGGGAAACGAACGAGGTCCACTGAGAGAAGGTCGATCGAGTAAATCAAATGCTGAGTGATTTAAGTGTGGCATGTATAACCATTATGCAAAGGACTATTACTTATACAAGTTTTTCAGTTGTGGTAAGGTCGGGCATTTTATCCCTGCTTGCATTTTTTTAAAAAGACGAGTCTTTGTTACATCAGTTATTGTACTAATTGATGTAATATCATCATCTTTGCTTACTTTTCTTTTCCATATTAAAGCAATTACATTTAAACTGAGGCAATATATCAACAATGTTACATTGGTTATATAACCGACATAATATATGCACTACTTTCTACATCGCCTAATACAACATTAGTTAGAAGATCGATGTAATAGGGCCAACTTAAATGGAGTGATTGGATAGCTCGGTGAAGCAAGTGAACAACTCGTGTAGCTCGGTGGAGCAGGTGATGCTGACAAAAAGAAGAAGATGGCCATCTTTCTTCAATAAGGAGTTTTGATGATGACGATGAGTTATGAAGAAGTATGAAAGACTTAATGATGTTATGAATGGAAAAATGTTGAAGACTTACAAAATGCTTGGATTCAATAGACACATTCAAGACTTAAGGGTTTAGTTGTTTAAGTCTTGTAATCTAGGTATGTTATTTAAAATAGTTAAATTGGTATGTCAAAAGTCCAAAGGCAAAATCGAAGCAGTAGAGCACTAACAAAATTTTATTTATTTGTAAAACTCACTAAAATAATCAATTATCTTCACTACAAGAAAAACTAATATCATTGATAGTCATAACTCGTTAATAATGGTCAAAATCCGTCGCTAATCGATGGTAAAAATTTATCGACGAAAATCATGTTCATCGGTAATTACCGACAGAAAAATCCGTTGGTAAAATCTGTCGATAATTACCGGTGAAAAAATCCACCGGTAATTATTGATTGAAAAATTCGTTGATAATTATTGACTGAAAAATTCGTCGGTAATTACGGATCGAAAAATCCGTGAGTAATTACTAACCGAAAAATTTGTCATAATTACCAAACAATTTTTCGGTAAATATTGCGCACTGTTCTTCTTCTTCCTATTCCCTCTCTCATTTTTTTTCGTCTTCTTCTTCGTCGTAGTCGTGGTCGTCACCGTCGCCTTCTTCTTCTTCTTCCTCTTCTTCTTCTTCTTTTTCTTTTTCTTCTTCTTCTCCTTCTTCTCCTTCTTCTCCTTCTTCTTCTCCTTCTTCTTCTCCTTCTTCTCCTTCTTCTTCTTCTCTTTCTTCTTCTTCTCCTTCTTTTTCTTCTCCTCCTTCTTCTTCTTATTCTCCTTCTTCTTCTTCTCCTTCTTCTTCTTCTTCTCCTTCTTAGTATTGCGCAATTGGTATTGCGCCTAGCGGCGCAAGGTGAGCCGTCAGGCGATAGCTACCCAAAATAGTGGTAGTGGCCACTGGACGTGAATAGGGCCTGGCAGCAGGGTTCGTTCTGCCAGGCGAAATCGGAGCGACAGGGCATTGTAAGGCGGTTGGCGCCTGGTGGCGCGAGAGGTGCGCTAGGCGGTCTGGAACCAAGTTCCGCCTAGCAACGTGAGAGGCGTGCCAAGCGGTTTTGGTACAAAGTTGGTGCGCGAGGAGGATTTCTACACAGCTTTAGGTGAAGTTCATGATGTGATGTTTTGGTTGGGGGCCAAGTTACGAGTGTAATTTGTATTGGGGTAACACGTGGCCACTCGAGGTTGTAGCCTGACGATTTAGGAAGTCCAGTGGAGTGTTCGAGATGATTGCTCTCTTCAGTGCATTTGATTGAGTTTGGTAGTCTGGGAACAACAACGAATTTTGGTTCGTTTTGGGGAACTTCACTTAGTGCCGCGCTGTGAGGCCGTGACAATTTATTCCCGCGTGTGGACTATTAGGTGGTGGCCTGTAGTCGAAGGGGCGAGTAGACACTCATGCAGCAAGGATCGATCTGTATACTCACCAAAGGGTGTAGAATCAAGCGGCGTCTATTGTAAGGGTGACAAGGCGAGGAACTGAGGAATAGGAAATACTAATATGAGTTTTATGTTGAGATGCTTTAATAATGATTATGTTGCATTTTGTTCTTATTTTTATTTTGAGCTCACCTTGTTTGTGTGTGTGTGGCGATGATCATGTAACTTGTTACATGGGAGCAAATGGTGATGCAAGTGAGCATGTAGACGCATAGTGTCGGGGTGGGGATCATCGATGGGAGTTTTTATATTAGTTTTCTTCACGGAAGTTTATGGACTATTTTGCAATGATTTTATAAACCATTTATATTTGTAATAATTGAACATCGCGTTTTTTAGTTATTATTGGCTTGTCGACTTTGGATTTCAAATTTTCCCGCGTTTTTAGGGAAAAGGTAATTACAAATAAATGAGGTTATTCATATATACTATCCATACTTTTGTTTTAAATAAGTAATTTCCGGCTAGGACATTACACAAGACCCTAAACAGCCCTAACCCTTCTTATTTCAGCTCACTTTGCAAACAACCCCTTCTCAAACACTCTCTTTTCCTTATAGAAGCTCTACTAGGGTTTTGCTTTCGCTTTCCGTTGAGCTAGAAGGACTCCGTTTATTCGACGTAAGTTAACCTCCCAACAGTTATTCCCTCTATTCTAGTTCTGTTGTCTTTGTTCCAACTAAGGTTCCTCTTGATGACCTCGTTTCCTCTCCGTTCCACTACTTTCTAGCTCACTAAGGTGTTCCAGAGTTGTGGTGCTCACTGTTGGGTATACGAGTCATTTGCTAACCTCTGTCTAGGTAAGGGAAGCTAGGGTTTCATTTTTTAAATCGATCTTTGCCTATGTTTTGGTCTGTTTCATATTTCTAATGTATGTATGGTATTTAAAATGATATGAACATGAACTGTGCATTGCTCTGGTTGAATCTTTGTGTTGGCCTGCATGAACAGTGGAGGAAATATGATATTCTTGCCCAAGCGGGTGGGTCTCGTTTATGTGAGAGTATCAGAAACCCCTCCAAGGTGTTGTGCGAGCTGTCGCCCAGGCGACGAGCTCTAGTCTTGAGCAAGAGGCCATCTTGCTCAGGCGAGGAGGTCTTTCCTAAGCGAGGGAACGCGACAACACCACTGTTCCACTTTTCGAGCTTTCGCCTAGGCAAAAGAAGCTCGCCTGAGCAAGCTCTTTCAGGTTCTACTTTCTTCTTTGTCCTTGTAAGTTTGCCACATGTTTGGGTGAATTAATATGTTAAAGCATGAAATGAGTGATGTTGTATGTATTGAATGTCTGATGGGCTGAAATTAATGAGTTTAGCATGACCTTGGCGTGTGACATGAGGGAGATGGTTGGTTATAAATGTTAACATGGAATTGGTATGTATAATGACTTTGTGTTGGTTGGAGAAACATGATTATGGTGTGGTCAGGACGTAATTCCATGATGGTTGCGTGGTGGTGCCTCATTGGTCAGGACATAATTCCATGACTCTCTAGGTGAGATCTCATGGTGGTTGATAGAGGTCGTACCCCACCAAATTAAAACATAATAAATATAGTATATGAAAGTGAACCAAGTCGTCTCCCAACGACCAATATTTTCATTCAAAGCCAAGTTTCCAGATGAACACAACAATAAAACACAGGGGGGGGGGTTTGGCAGATTTACACAACTTTGCTAAATTCTAATAAAAACACCAAAACTGAATTAAACACAGAATTCAAAATGTACTGGTTCCTTGATTCCACTGAAAATCCACCAATCACAAGTAACTAAATCAATTCTCTTATCCAATTTACTCTCATGAAATATAAATTAATCAACTATGCGAAAATTAACACAGCTTCATTATGCCATTAAGCATAGCACACATCCTTCTTTCAATTCCACACACACACACAGATTAAGCAACTATGGCCAAAACCCGAGCTCATTAAGCATGACAAGGATTCTGAAATTGTGCAAAACATGAACCCACGATTAAGCATCACAAATTCCATTTCATTCAAAGCTACGAAATTGAATACGATGAAGAGAAAATAGGAATTGGAGTGCACTGCAAAACATCAACCTCATGGTTTCAAATCAGTTTCTTCAAGGAACCAATACGAAAAAAAACTTAGCTAGACATAGAGAATGAACAATTAAACATTTCAAAATTGCAATCACAAAACAGAACCAAGAAACCTAACTTATCAAATCTGAAAACGCAATTTAAGAGCAAAAATAGAGATTTCAAAGCTTAAATGGAATGCCAAACGGTGCTATCATATATAATTGCGAAAACCCCATGAATGGGTATTGTTTCAACTCAATGAAATCACAAAACGAGCTGCCCAATGTAGAAAACGAAATCAAAACGCAAAACCCTCAATGGGTGCTGTCAAATGTGCATAAAAACGGTAAAAATAATCCAAAAATGTGAAAAACCGCAAGGGGAGGCATCCATGGAAGCTTGGAGCACGAAAAAATGGAGTTGGAGAGAATGTAGAAGATGAAGTGGCAGCTCCCTCCCCATGCAAACCTAATTTGCGTAGTCCTTTCACCCCCTGCCATTTAGAATTACAAAACTGCCATTATGAGCCGCAGAATTACAAAAATGCCACTCTGGGTCTCAAATGTTGACCCATTGACTTTGCTGACATGGAAATGACAAGGAAATGATGTGGAAATGATGTGGAAAGTCTCTTCAACTAAATATTAATGTCCAAGCACCAAAATTGCTTCACCCAAATACCTAAAAATAATTAAAAACAAAAATTAGGCCAAATAATGTGAAATTAGTCCAAATTCGGAACAGTGGCCCAATAAAGCCCAACAGATGAAAAACACTCTAATGATGAACAATTAAGCACTAATCAACTGTCTAATGGGTGCACAAAGGCTAGTGGAATAGAAGAAAATAATGACTCATCAAAATCGACCACACTTACCCTTTTGTACTCCTAGGCAAAATTAAAGAGTAAAGCAAAGCAAGGACATCACAAACATAACAAGAGAGACAAAAAGACACAATACAAACAGACACGACACAGACAAATGGAAACACATCTAACACAGAAGGATTCAAAGCTGCAAGGTATCCATGAACATCATCCAAGCAATTCAAAACATGTCAAGTACTCAGTTCAGCTTAAGGAGAGAATTGAAAGTAACATAACCTCACGAAATATGCACTGTATCACTCAAATCTCTAGGCTACTGTTTACTCTCAAAGCACCCCTGAAAAACAAACATCAAACAGACTTGGCAAGCCTCTAGAACGAACAACCAAACCAGAAACACATGCAGGTCAAGATCAGAAGGACTTTTCAAGGTTGTAATGGGGCTGAGGACAAGGTGTGGAACATATGGATAAGTAACTAAGCAACCAAGGAAATAGAGGAGCAATGGGGAATAAGTCTCAATCAAGCATGAAAGTAATCCCAAACACCAACACTTCCAACTTCGGTTCTCACACAATGCTCAAATC
>Ga0214542_1007038_pt1 | contig 19935 bp, 12 predicted proteins | sample CNSS1metaG_FD_160096 | JGI IMG/M metagenome (GOLD analysis project Ga0214542, IMG submission 160096) | Root nodule microbial communities from cowpea collected in UCLA plant growth center, Los Angeles, California, USA - CNSS1 | ecosystem: Host-associated > Plants > Roots > Nodule | place: USA...
AAATAAAAAAAAAAAAAAAAATAAATTAATATAAAAAAAAATATATAAATAAAAAAAAAAAAATATATATATATATATATATATATATATATATATATATATATATATATATATATATATTCCATGTCTATGTCAATTAGGACCATTTAAAACAAAACTTGTTATTTAGAGTTTCAGAAGATGAAGAAGTTTTTCCTACATACATGTAACATCTTAAAAGACTATAGATGCTCCTATTTAAATACAATTATCTAGTCTTCAAAGTCTTGTCTTAGTTTCAAAGTTACTGGTCTCATCTACACCTACTGCTGCTACCGTATTACGTATTATCATACGATCATTATAGGAAAAAAAAAACAGACAACACACCAATAAGAACTATAAGATAAGCTAAAACATTTAAATAAAAATAAGGAAAAGATAATTTATAATTAAAGAAGGGATATAAAATAAATTTAAATATCAGTTGTTCATTAGATCAACAATTCTTCCTCATTTCTCTTTATCTTTACTTCTCAATTACTCATTCAATGAACCTTCTCTTCAAAGTCCAACATAGAAACTCACATCTTAAGTATTAAACATGTATTATCCAACATCAAACCATATTGCTCTATCCAAACATTCCAGTTAACAAAATTCATCCCAAAGGTGCAAACAATTCATATTCATCAAATCATATACCAGGTATTAGCCTAAATGGCTCAGTCCAATGTCTCAAACAACCATCAGCCTAATGTTGCTCAAACAACAAAAATAATTCTACATTATGTTTTCGGAAGACCAATGAATTGAATGGATTCATGAAACTCTACACCTATCATGCCTTCTCGCAATTCCTCCATTGATGTTTCAACACACAAGGCCAATGTTCCCAAACCAAGCCATGACAGAATTAATCCCATTAGTTCCCTAAGTATGATACTCTTTCATATCATATTATCTACCATGTGGAGTGATGACTATTTCACAACAACTATTTCCCAGTAAGTGTACTGGTATGTAGTAGTATCAGCAAGTATCGTATCCAAAGGGATTTAGCAAGTATATTGGTAGTTTGATTTTTGGGTTTTTTTACTTGTGATAAAGAGTACAAGTAAAATTAGATAGTAGTTATTAGATAGATTGAGTGAAGTAGGGGTTATAAATTGATTTCATCACATCTTCTTGTACCACACTACTACCATCTTGTTTACTTATTATGTAAATCATTCAATATCCTGAGAGTACTTTTTTTATGTAGATATAGGTTCATCCCTGATACACTAGAACCTAAGGACTCCAAACCTGGTGTGATTCCTTAACTCCTAGTAGAATGAGTCCTTGCTTTAATGTGCAAGACTTTCTCCTCCAACATTCACTCTAGTATGCCATGGAGCATCTAGTACATGTATGATAATTTGATTGAATCACAGTTTGAAACTGATTTCCCAACTCAATCTAAACCAGTTAAATAGATGAGTGATCAAGTCATCATTAAGCATAAATCAAACCACAAACAATTGAATGAAAGCAAAGATAAATACCCAAGAAGTAGAAATGAATAGAATCAGAATTGATTACATCAAACTTGGGCACGAGGGAGTTTAATTACTCATAGAATATTACAATACAATTCCAATAGCATTTTCACATAAGATCTACTCTAAGAGCACCTCCTTCATGCCTCACAGAACCTATTCTATCCTATTGCTACATTGTGGAGCCTCCACTCAGTGCCTAGAATGAAGACCCAAGGTCTTTATTTATAGAAATTTTTGGGCAGTGCTTAGCCCAACTTTTGGCGCTCAGTCATGCACCGCCTTAAGTGTTGAGCACATTCTCTTGTGGCTCAGTCATGCATCGCCTTAAGTGTCGATCTCATTCTTTCATGGCTCATTCATGCACCGCCTTAAGTGTTGAGCACATTTTCTTATGGCTCAGTCATGCACCGCCTTACGTGTTGAACACATCTCTCGTGACTCAGTCAGGTACCGCCTTAAGTGCTAAGCACCATTTTGTGGTGGCTTAGCTCCAAAAGTCATGTTTTGGATCCTTCTTTTACTACCTTACTGAAGCTCAACCGTGAATTTTGGGGCTCAAGTGCATCATTTTTAATTCTTCGATAATTTGCTACAAAATCATCAAAAATTCATCAATTTCTTATTTTTCTTCTTTTTAATACCTCATTCTGTGATTATAAACTAAAATGAATTCTTTACTTACAAAATATGATCAATTAAAGCATAATAAGTGTCAAATTTATATAAAAATTTTACAAATTATAAACACTTACCGTGAAACTCCTTCGACTCGACACTACTTAAATGTCCACTTTGTGTGAGTTAGACACTATTGACCTACACTATTACCACAATTGCAACATCAATAAGTATACATATAATTATAATGTTATAAAAAACTAAGAATATAAAATATCATGATTTCACACAAAAACATATTTGTCATTCCAATAATCTTACAATTATATTAACTGATGTAAAATGTGTACCTACTAGTAAATAATAGGTTGTAGAATTATTTTCCAACTAACCAATAAATTCCTAATTGTGAAAGGACAATTAATTATAAACCATATTTTATCTAGATCACCTACATAATCCAAATAGAATATCCAAGAATATTGTCACATCAAACATATGGTAACTATATGCGCTACCACCGACCTATGTTACTTTTTAGATTAACTTGCACTCACTAGATTATGATAGAAATGTCTAGTACACACGTTATATAAATCAAACTTGTAACATCCCAAAATAAAACCCCAGTAATCATATTAATATATATTACTAACAATCTATTTTTATAAAATTTTATGATCAAATCAATATATTTTAAAGAAACTACGTTGGATTTAAGATCTTTATTAATAAAACATTTTATGCATAAAAAAAATGTTCGTAGTTTTTATTATACCTGTTGTTGTAGCTCAATTTACAAAATAAATTGTATTAATATAATTGTGACATCCATTTAAATAGAATAAATTTACTAAAATAAAATATCACATAATTATAATAATAAAAAAGCAACCAAATGAACAGTATACATATAAGAATTCATTGTTACAGTCATCCATGCAAGTGTTTAAAAGATATTAAGGCACACAAAAAATGTCATGAGCAGAACATAATCTAAAAAGGTTTAACAATTTGCAAAAGGTTGCTCCAAGAACAAGGAATTACAAAGACACCAAAGCCTTAAAACTGCTTCTAAAAGCCACATATAACAGACCAACTAAACTGTATCACTGCCACCATCAAGTCTACCTTCAGGATTTCCCCCATCTGCTCCCACCAATAAGGTGATCATCGCAAAAGAGAAAGTAAGACAAGAACAAACACAAATGAAAGGGTAAGCTATTTTTTCATATTATAGCAAGCAAATACTTAAAATAGGTTTCAAGCATGCAACAAAGTAGGCAAAAAATCATGTTATAGCAAACAAGCAGAACACTATGACTCAATTATCCGGATACATATAATAAGATCGGATTCACTGGACGCTTGCACTTGTGGTGACCTCTACTGCTCTATAGAGCCATTGCCAATGGGTTTCACCCTACCACACACAAGGTTAGCCTTCAAGCATCTAAGGTCATTATCCTGCCAAAGACTAGGGCCTTCTACTACTTTCACCACTTGGATCAGTTTGTTCTATGTGAGACTAACTGATCCTTTAGAGTTTCGGGATGCAATCCTTACTTGAATCCTTATCTTAATTATATACACTATACACCACCATGAGATCTCCCCCAAGACTCATGGAATTACGCGTATCTCACACCAAACTCATGTTCCTCATACCATAATCACCACTTTTATTCTCAAGCATCCAATTCTCATGCTACCACACCACCAACCATCAATTTCATGCCATAAACCAATCCAAGCATACAAATTTCAGTTCATTCAAATTAAATAACACTTGCATTTTCACATACTTCATGCTTTCCAAGATAAACAACCCACCACAACTAAAATCAGGAAAATAACACACAAACTGCACTACTCTCGCTTAAGCTAGAAGCGACGCTTAAGCTAGAAGTTGTCGCCCAAGCGACAAAGACTACCTCGCTTAAGCTAGGCTATTTCGCCTAAGCGAGCACGTTAATAGTGGCACTCTGCGAGCTCTCGCTTTGGCAAGACCTTCTCGCCTGAGCGAGACCACTCTTCGCTTAAACCAAAAATCTCTCGCCTGAACGAGGACTCAAGCAGAGAACACCAGGTTTTTCTCGAGGGTTCGCTTGGGCGAGCCGTTCTCGCCTGAGCAAGATGATGCGTCGCTCGGAACAAGAACTCTCCGCCTGAGCGAGATGGTCGAGTAGAACCTGGGCGAGCTTCTGCAATTCTCGCCTAGGCGAGATGAGCTCGCTTGGGCGAGAATATCAGTTCTCCCCCACTGTTTCACGCACACAGCACCAAAAACAACCAAGCACATCCATACAGTTCATTCATATACGAGTACAAACACTTTTAAATCATTTTAAGCATACAACAGAAGCAGAAACAGACCACATACTTCAAAATACGAAAAAGGACCTAGCTTCCCTTACCTTGAGTAAAGTTGAGCTTAGGGGAAAGAAAACAAGTAGCAGGAGGAGTTCCAAGACCAAAAGCAGCTTTAAGAAGCTGGAAACATAGCAGACAAGAATAAGAGAGATTATGATTGGGACCAACACGAAATCAAGCTTAAGAGGTGAAAGGAACCATAAACGAGATTGAGCTTCGATTTCTACTTACGTGGAGGTGGGTTCAATTCTCTTTGAGGGAAAAACCAGTTGTGCCCTAGCAGAGCTCCTACTTCAGCACCGTGAGAAGGAAAAGAGAAAATTTTTGAAAAAAGAAACAAAGTGAAGGATTAGTGGCTGGAGAGGGGGTATTGGGGTCCCCTATGGCCTAGCCTTGGGCCTACGAATAGGCCAGGCTCAATCACTTATAAGCTGAAGTGAAAAAAAAATGGGCTTACAATAATAACTTCAGTTAATTATTTCTTTACTAACAAATTATATTATATAAATAATTGAATATTCTATAAAGAAAATATTAAATAATTTGAGGAGTAGATACATGTTAATGAAAAATAATGTATAATCACTCTTATTATAATAATAAAATATAAGAAAAGAAAAACTTAATTTAAAGCAAAATTCTATGGTAAATATCTTGATAAAATAATTTTATATATATATATATATATATATATATAAAACAATAATATATATATATATATATTATAAATTTAATTTCTTTTATAGAATAATAGAATAACATCATTGTATTTTATATGTTACCTTATATAAAATTAAGTTACGAAACAAATCTATTAAAATATTATAATAGTATTTAAAGTGAGATAAGATTGTACATGGAAGGTGTAGACCTTATCCCTCTTTTGAAAGAAGAAAAATTTAGGAGTGAAACGTTAGAAGCTAATGAAATTAATGAAATTGGAATAGTATTTAAACGAATTTAATTGGAATCAAACTAAGGTAATGATTACAATAGCTATTATAAATAGGGTTGGGGAGGTAAATGAAATGGAAGGTGAGAACAGAGGCTGTAAGAAAAAGAAAACGGAGTCTGTGCAGGTGTGAGAAAAGAAAGAGGAGAAAAAAGAAAATATAAAGATTATCTTCAAATTTTTTAAACATATCTTCTATAATTAAGGTAAAGAAACAGATATATTATTATTATTTTTTCTTTTATTCATAATTACTTTTATAAATTTATCCTAAGTAAAATATCATCAACTTTATTTTAATTTTTGTTTATCTTAAGTTACATACTTATCTATTTATTTAATTTAATGTTCAGTTATACATTGATTTTATTCATTTAGTATGCACCGGTCTCATTTACTTATTTATTTATACTACGTATATATTTATTTAATTTATATTTATATTAAGTTATTTTCACTCAAATAAATTTGTTCTGATTTAAAATTACGTAATTATTAATCTATGTAGGAGTGAGGTTAATTTTGTTAGATCTTAAATAAAAGATTTTGTAGAGTCTTTTATTTTGATTTTAAGAAAAAAACCATTTCTAAAGTAAGAGGAGTTAATTTAATTATAGTATTTATCGATGTTAATAACTTAATTTTAATTATGTGAGTATTATGATTTATCCGTGAATTATGATTGATAAATTATTTATCATTGACTCACAATTTAGTTAGAAATTTATAATATTCTTATACTAATATTTCAATAATTCTATATATATCTAACTTTAATTGAAATTTTATGTTATGAAATTTGTTTTAATAATATGAGATTGTATGGTATTTGGCTAATTGGATGAGTAGGAGACATTAGTAAATTATATATTACTTATTTTTTACGATTTAGTATAAAATATATAATTATAATTTAGATATTCTATTTTTAATATTGTTAATATTATTATTTGTATGATAATGTTATTTTGAGAAAATTAGTATATTTAAGTTTGGTAATATTTTAATTGAATAAGTTGTAAATATTATAAAATAAATTAAATGTGATGATTGTAAGTGTAGTAACTTTTCGAAAGTAGAGTTAAAAATATTATGTCTATTCTGAAAATATAATTAGAAGTACTATGTATATTTCAAAAAATAGTTATAACTGTTACATGTATTCCGAAAGTACAGTTGGAGATACATGTATCTTGGATATAGAGTCCGAAGTATACTTGTCTTCCGAAAGTATCTTATTAGAAATCCTTAAGTGTTGAGTCAATGAGAATTGTTATATTTAACTGATATCAATATAGGTAGCAATGTGATATACTTTTTTGTTATATGATTTGTTATGATGGAATCGATGAAGTGTGACATTATATAATTTTATGTGAATATATATTTTGATTTATTATAACCGGAGATGTGACCTTAGAGATTTAAATGAGTAAATTATTTGTTCATTTATTCTGACTAGACACTACAAAGTATAATAAAAGAATTTGATTTGTTGTAGCTGGAGGTGTGAATTTGGAAATTTAAATGAGTAAATTACTTAGCTATTGTAAAGTATAATAAAGAAAATTTGATCTATCGTAGTTAGAGATGACAAAAATACATGTGTTTCTAAGTATCCATAGATTTTATCCGCAACAGATAGTTGGTACCCACGGGTAGCAGATATTTTAATACCCGTTTGTAAACGAGTCATATGTGGGTATCATACTATATGTACCTGTAGATACCCGTATCCGCAAAAAATTAAAATTAAAATTAAAAATGTTTTATTAAGTTAAATTTAATTAAAATTAAATTTTACTTTATATTTTATTAGATAAATTTAATTTAAATTTAAATTAAATTTAATTTATATTTCATTTTACATCTTTTTCGTAATTTTATTTAAATTTAATTTTAAAAAATTATAAAATATTTTTTTAATATTTGCGGGTATCCACGAGTACCCGCGAATTTTAAAATATCCGCGAGTATTTTTTAAATGGGTAACCGCTCGGGAAATGGGGCGGGTAGCATGTGAATTTTTTTGTTATGGGTCGGGTTGCGGGTAGGCACTATTCGTGCCTGACCCGAACTGTTGTCATTCCTAGTCATTGCTGGAAGTATGATCTTGGAGATTTAAATGAGTATATTATTTGTTCATTTATCCTTACTAGCCCCTGCGAACTTCAATTAATCTTGATAGATTTTTTATAAAGAAAGAATGATACAATTACCATAGATGAATAGTTTATGGTATAGAATTTGTATGTGAGATTATTTGAGTATGATTTGTGTTAATGTTATGTGAATAACTATTATTAATTTCTTACAGTATATTATTATTTCACTTGCTTACCCTTGCACTTTTGTGGATGTGATTTTCACCTACGATGATTGTATCTTTATGTCGATATGTATGAGTAGAAGGTCTTGTAGGTAGTATTGAGGATCAATAACAAAATTGTGAGTTGGTGAATAGAAATGGACATAGATATATATGTTGCCTCATTAATATTAAATATTTTATGTTTGAAAAATCAATTATAATTTTGGAAGACGGTAAATAATGACTATATAAATTTATATTTATGTGTTACTTATTATTAATAATTTAAATTGGTATAATTATGTGCTAATTTGAATGATTACAATGCATATATTCCTTGTCAAATTAAAAAGTGGTATTGATAACAAATAGACGAGTAGACTATGTTAACATAGTAGCAACTATAGATTTACAACACTCATTTTAAAACAGTCAAGAATATTTTAAATATAGTCTTATCGACAAAGAGAAAGAAAAAATTCAAGATATTTAATAAGGTTTGAGAGAACCTAACATGATTCATTATGTACTCTCTTTAAGCATAACAGTTTCAATACTTTAATTGAATAAAAATATGTTGAGAATATTACTTAATATCTTTTTTATTTAAATTAGTTTTTAGAAAATATTTTAGTTTTAAATATATGTTTCAGTTTTAGGAAATTAGTTATTATTTTAGATTAGGAATGAGATATTATAAATATTTTATACTTGATATTTGTTATATTTTGCTCTATATGTAGGGTATATCAATAAAATACAAAAACATGTTCCTCCGTATAACATATCACATATATCTCTCATATATCTCATATCTCTCATATTTTCAAAAGCCCTAAAAATCTCAACAAAATATTATATAAATAAAAAGGAAAATTATACTTTGATTTCTATTTTTTTACTTTCATAGTTTATTTTGACGTGGCTTAGTGTCAATTATTGATTCTTTCAAAAAAAAAAGATAATAATACATTAATCAATAACTTATAATAAACTACGTCAGAAAATAATGAGATAGAGTAAAAAATTAAGAATCATAGTATCATATCATTGTCCAAATATAAATTTTGGTGTCTGTTTAAATATTTACACACCTTGTATCTGTGTATCTTGTATCTACCTATCATATCCCTATAATAAATATTATAGGAGAGTATAGTAAATAGGAAGCAGTTATCCTATTTTAATTGGAATTTAACGTAATAATTTTGAATGTTAGGTGTAATTTCAAATAACACTTGTGCTAGTTTAAAAAAAATGATTAGGGTGACTGATGTTATGTTATGCACGTGTGCAATAAGGCCTAATTGAAAAATGTAAAAGAACAACAGTTATTACAGTTATGAAATTGATCGTTTCTCATGGTGCCAGTAACATGTTTCATTCTTCATCTTGAAAGCAAGATTAAGTCATTTTTTTTTTTTGAAGTTATGAAATTGAATTATGTTATCTTTTTTTTTTTTTTTTTTTTATTAGGCTTTTAGTGCTGACTCTATTACCTCTTGTTTAATGGTAATACAGTTCCTAGCTTGTTGACTGACTTTGCTCTTATTTTTTTCAAACTAACACTCAAATCAAATTTGATTTAACAGCACATTTGCTAAAAGATGAATTTGGTTGTGTTTGCCACCGGACAAGTTTACAATATTTATTTTCCTTCTTCAACTTGACAATGATGTTTTTTGTGACGCTAAAACCTAATCTTAAATGCAGAATTATAGGAAATTAGAATCTATCTTTTTTGAAGATAAAACACTCAACAGCTATAAATGCATAAGCTCTTAACAACTTTCTCCTAACCTTACTTCTTCCCTTGCACTAATTAGCAAACAAATTGGACCTATAATTTATCCCACCATGAATAAATTTGAAAGTAAATTTATGAGATTATATTGGTTGAATGGGTAAGATTGGAAAAGTATATTGGTCAAATGTTAACCTGAATTTTTATTTTTTTTTATCATGTTTGGGGTCTTCTCTTTTACAGATTTATTATATTTCAGTTTTGAACTGACATGCACAATTATTTTGTAAATTGTTGTATACAAATAGTCAATAACAAAAAATCCTTAAAAATAGATTAATCAATTGCTTTGTTATGATGAAGTTTGATTTGATTCAGAGGACACAGCATTGCTTAACAAAGGTGGGGGTATACTTCGTACCATAGGAGGTGTTATTAACAAATCCTATAGAATATTCTATCAAACACAAACAAAAAAAGAGCATTAAGGGGCCAGAAGAAGAGGACCCAAATCAGTTACTGATTTATCAAAAACATTTTATTTCTTACAATTCTTGAAGGAGTTATCCACTTAAGCATTGTAGCATAATTGTGCTTGATTTTTTTTTATTATTATTGAATTTATTTAGCTAATGACTCAATTTTCCCTCTTATTGTTCACAGGAAAAAAAATCACTATTTAAACTGTGAACAGTAGCTTCAAAAAAATCACTATTTAAAAACAGTTGCTTAATTTAAATAAAAAAAAAAGGTAAATATAATACTTTCATGATAAAAATATGCTTTTTTATTTTTATTTTGATGGGCACGTGATGGTTGATTAGATAGGACAGCAATAAGCATCAATCACAGAAGATAGAGCTGAGAGTGTACCCTAGTCATGCGTGCACGTGCTTGTGTACCTTACTTTCGTTCACTGTCTCCGAAAAACTCGATGGGCATAACAGCAAAGAACTCAATAATACTTGTACTTTCATTACTTTGTTAATTTCATATTTTATCTTATGCTTCAAGATGGTATAAATTATATTATACTAAATTAAGATTTGTACATTTTTTGTAAAATATTATAGTTATCTTAATATTTTAATCAATTGTACATAATTATGAGTTACTTTTATAATTTTGTAGATTTGTATCCAGTATGTTTACAGTCCTTTTACTTTTACTTCTAAATTTAAGAGTAAAAATTATTTATGTATGATTAGAATTTTTACAATGATCGATCAAAGTATAGGATATATGACTGGTTCAATATCAGCATTTTATTTTATTGAGTTTTTCCTATATTTTATTATTTTCTTAATAATAACAATCTTGCCTCATTTTTTGGATTGATAACTTTTATTTATAATTAATGGAAATGGAATTACTTGTTAAAGTTAACACTCAAACAAAACTAGTCTAATCATAATGTTTTAAATAATTTAGTAATTTTCATTCCTCAAATTATGTATGTTCAAGTTGTTGCGATTGTTTACTCTCACTTTTAACACTTTTAGCGTTATTAGTTATTAGTAGATTAGTATTGAAACCTTGTTGTAAATTAGTATATTACTTTTGAAATTAGGTCTCTAAGTTTTTTCGCTAGAATCACAAGTAATGATTTCCTTTTCCTACAAATCCTGAAAAAAAAAATATCAGAATTAGATTGAAAATTTCTTAAATAATTTTATTGTTATTTAAGAAGAATTTAAGTAAATTTAAGTTACTTTTAAAGTTGGATAATTGTAATTAAATTTATATTAAAACTTTGTTATAATAAGTATTCAAAATATTTTATATTTTTCAATTAAAATTTGTATCGGGTTAATTTGACTTTTATTTTGCATTGTCATTGCTTGTGTGTTTTTATATGAAAATAAAAAAAATGACTTAATTAAATTTTAAGTCTCTTATAATTTGAACTTTTTCAATTGAAACTCTAACCAAAAAAAAATCATTTTATTGTTTAAAATCTTTATATTTTTCAATCGAGTTTTTCTTAGTTAGGATACCATTTGATTTTATTTCATCAAAACTTTGACACAAGAAAAAAACAATTTAAAAATCCTAATAATCTTTATAAACTTGTTGTTTCCATCATTGAAGTTCATAGAATTTTACTTAAGACTGCAAAAATCAAATTATCATGTCACCTAAATTAATGACATAAACTCGATTAGAAAAATATAAAGGTTCTGAACACTTTAATAAAACGAAGTTTTCTACAGAAACTCAAATACACAAGAGACTTAAAATTTAATTTAGTTGTTTTATTTTTCAATGTGAAGACACATGATGATGCGAAAGTATGATACTATTTATACAATCTTGTTCATCGATAATAAAAGAAAAACATAAGACTCTTTCTAAGTTTGTGCATACTAATTGGATAAGAGAAATGTGTTAAATAACATATAATATGATATTACTTATGATATAGTAATTGACAAAGATAAAGTTTTACATAAAATTGAGCGAAAATGTTTAACTTATTTTAACACAAATTTCATTATAAAACAAATTATTTTAAATGACAGGGCATTGGATGCTCAATAACGATGTTGAGACTAAATATAGGTTTGTATAGTCTAATGTTCTTGTCTCATAGAAGGTCAAATTACTTAAATTATTTGAGTACTTTAATTCTTATTTATTATGAAGATCTAGTTTATCTTTTTATTTTTTTCAAGCATAATTTTATTTGTTGTCAACAAGAACATATTATTAGTCTAATATGCTTAGACTATATGAGTCTAGATCATCCAAATTTTAGTAGTTATAACCCTTCATATATTCTTGTAACATTCTACTTTTCTTTGGATAATTGCATGTAACATACATATTATGGCTTTCCTTTGAGTAATTGTCTGTAACATATATATTACCTTATATTCACCTTTCTTAAAAAATAACATATAATCTGAATTGCTTTGATGATATCTAAATGCTGTCATAGATTTTGTTAGTCATTGTGGTTATGGAGATTTTTTAACCAATAAAAGGATTTATTTAATGTGTATACCTTTTTTATTGTGTTTTTCAGGTACCATGCAACTTGGTGGGAGTTCATGTATATTTCTTCAATTAATTTCTATAAAAAATATATTTACATCAAATTGCTTAAATGGGTAGTTTTCTCCTAAAGACAATTTTTAAAAATAATATAATTATTTACTGAAATAGACAAATTTATTAAATATATGTAAATGAATAAAGTCGTACGTTAAGTAAGATTTTAAACTAAAGTTGTATTTGACAAATTAACGTTTAATCATATAAAGAAGATGTCAATCTTATTTAAAACTTTGCTTTGTTTTATTGATATATACTTATAACTTTATATTTTTTATTTTAAGATATAAAAGTTATGATTTTAATATATGACTTCCTTTTTTTATTCAATTTTAAAGTTTAATATGTTTTTTTTTTTCATTCAAAATTATCTTTTTATATTAAAATTATATTTTAATAATACGATTATTGAATGTTTTAATTTTTTTATGTTTTCTTAATTTTTATATAATCATACATTTTTAATATATTTTTTATTTTGAGATTTTTTAATAAGTTGATTAATGAATTAAAATAACATTTAAGTTCTTTTATTCTTTTAAAAGTGAATTATGGTGTTTTAGTTTTATATAAAAATATTTTTTATTTTGAAAATTTTAAATAGTTTTATTATTAAAATTATATATATATATATATATATATATATATATATATATATATATATATATATATATATATTTTTTTTTAAATATATATATATATAAAAAATATAAATATATAAATATATATGTATTTTCTTATTAAAATTAAAACAATATTTTATATTTTAAGATATTTTTTATAATTTGATTAATATATTAAAATTAAAAAACATATATCATTGTTTTAGTGAATAAATTGTATAAATATAATTTTAAAAATTAAATTATCCAAAATTTTGAAAAAAAAAATAAAACATATAACTTTAAAATAGTAGAAAAAAAATCTGAGAAAAGGAAGTCGTATGCTCATCCTACTATCTCCATAATTCAGTAAATAAATTGTAATGGCGGACCCTCCCCCAAATTTTTTTTTTCTTTCATTATTTTATATTTAATTTTCTTTAAATTATATAAATTTTTAAAATTATTTATATTTTTTAAAATTAAATAATATTATAGTCAAATTAATGAAAATTAAATTAAGTATTTATTTATTTATTTTATAATGTACATTAATAAATAATAAAATATAAAATTAAATATATAAAAAAACAAAATTATTAAGATATTTTTTATTTTCTCTCCCATTGTTTTTTGAGTTTTTCATATGTTGTATTCTTTTTTCATGTTTTTTTTTTGTTACTGAAAAAAAATTAGACATAAACTCAGTATTTATATGTTATTTTTTTATATTTTCTCTTCATTATTAAATTAATAAGGTAACTTTCTCTTGTCTCACTTCATATTGAACTATTTGTTTAACATTTAACATAATTTTTATCTCATGACCTTTTTGTATATTCATTTTTATTAATATAGAAGAAGAAACAATGTATTATGTGATTTTTTATAGTCGATTTTTAATTGTAACTTGATTATCATAGTTCTTTTTAGTAATTATGTCTCTTAACTTTGATTAGATTATAATAAATTATTTTTTAGTCTTAAACTTATTTTTTAAATAGGTATATAAATGAAAAATAAAAGAATAAGTTTATTTTTTTAAATTGATAGAAAAACTACGGGTGAAGATGAAAACATGATAATATGGTTATTTATCACACATAACAATGAAATGAAAGCTTATGAATATTTTTTGAATCAAATGCATGTTAATAAAATTATAGTTACCCACATACACTTCCAAGTCTTGGAAGTCTTGTTACCTTTGCTACTTACTTCCAATAGTATAAATTGTTGGTGGTTCCATTTTTCCTGGTTATGAATTATTGAGCTTATGTCTATCCATTTGTAACACATGTTTCACACTTCACTTGATATTTTACAGTAAAAAAATAGGTTGTTTGCATTCTCCTCTCCACTTTCGCATAAAGGACATAATGTATTGTTTACCTCAATTTTCTTTTTAGTAAGTTGTCCTTTGTTACAATCCGATTGAGTATCAATCTCAAGCGAAATGTTGCACTAATCATAGTGTTTTTACTTTCTGAAACTTATTATACAACTCGTAATCTCTCCCCTACATGTATTTTGCAGCTTAGTGTATGTAGATTTTATTATATATTGATTTGTCTTTATATCTCTTCATTTCAATTCATCTTTCTTGTTTTGATTCATTAAATTTTATGATAGGGATGTAAGTTAGTTTCTGTACTTGTGATTTTTTCCACTCATACCAATCCAATCTTTCTAGCTCTCTTAAGCAAATCCCTTATCTTTTGTATTTAAGAAAAATCTAGAATCTAAATATGACAGGAGTTTCCCTATCTTTCCAAAACCTTATTCTTATCCCTAACCCTATATTCCATACCTATTTTCATCAACCTATCCACCTTGCTATTATGACTTTTACAGTTTAGATTCTCCCAAGACCTATGCTGAAGTTTTAAGATGTCTTTCTATAAGTCCTGTTAATTTTAACTACATAAGCATAATAAATCCCAAATTTTGTGTTTAATAATGTAAATCTGTTGTCATCCTATAGTGGTTCCTTTTTTGGTGGGTAATAACGAGTTTCAAAATATAATTCTTATGTATAGATTTCATTTCTTCATTTATCACAGTCTTTTATATTGGGTCATACATATTGACTTAGGATATGTATAGTTTAAACTTATAAGAAATGCAGACAGTTTGATTAATTTGATTAGTTATGTTCTCAAATAGATTTTTTAATATTGCAAGTCAATGAAATGAAGGCAATAATGATTTTCTTTGTACAAAACTATCAAAGAAAATTGTCTCATGACTTTCCTGTGTTTCATTCATCATCAGTAATATTTAAATTTTAAGTATATTAATATATTTTTTATAATGTGAAGAATGTTACCAATTATTATTATTTTTAATGTTAGGTATCTGATTAGGAGACTGTTCCCAAATGGAGAAACAAATGACTCAGATCAAGATTGATATAGAAGAATCTTATTAAACTTTCATTTTATTTGACTTTTATAACAAGTATAATAAAGATATTATAATATTTCACTAGTTTGAACGTTTCAACTTTATTATTTACTTTGAACTTATAAACTACGTTTCTTGTTTTTATGAATGTTATTTCTAGTTATAAACAAATATCTAAATGTTAGAATTTTTTTCTTATCATATATTTTATGAATTATATGCATTCAAAAAGTATAATAAATAAAATTAAGGAAATTTGAAAAGTAAAAACATCAATAAATAATGAATTGCATTGCAAGGGTAAAAATGGACTTTCAATATTATTATACAGTATAAAGAATTTAAAACTACATACAAGGAATAGGTACCATGGTTACAAAACTACAATAATTACCAGGGATTTTAAACCGTCGATAATTATCAGAGATTTTAAAACCGTCCGTAATTATCAGGGGCTTTGAAACCACCGGTAAATACCAGGGGTTTCAAAATCGCCGGTAAGTGCTGCTTTACCAGGAGTTAGTCAAAATCGTTGATAATCTGTTAACGATGTTGATTTTTCTAAAAAAAAAATAAATCATCGAAAACTTTTTTAACGGGGGTTAAAACCCCCGGAAATGCCATAAATAATCTCTAGTAAAAATTGTTTTTTTTTTATAGTCCCTTTATATTTTCTTTTTAGTATAGATCAGATAGGGCAGAGAGACATTTACAGCATGAAATTCAGTAACAGTTTTCAAGTTAACAAATATAGCACACCCAAAACTAGTCTTATCATGTTTTCTAATTAAATTAGGAAATGATTTGTAATTACTCAAATTATGTATGTTCAAGTTATTTAGATTGTTTGCTATCACTTTTAAAGTTATTAGTAGTGAGAACTTGTTCTAAATTGTTATATTACTTTCGAAATAAAGTGGTCTTTATTTGGTTCTTCTAAAACTTCTAAAAAAACACGAGTTAGATTAAAAAATCCTTAAATAAAGTTATTGTTATTTAATTTTAAATTACTTATGAATTTGAGTAATTTTAATTGAATCTATATTAAAAATTGTATTTTATAAAAGTTTTAATTCTTTTTATATTTTTCAATTGAAGTTTTGTCTTCAATTTTTGTTATTGATTGGGTTAACATGACTGTTATTTTGTATCGTTATCACTTAAAGATTTTAACCTCAATAAAAATACTTGAATTTTAAAACTTTTATAAATTTGAATATTTTTAACTAAGTATTTATTCAAAAAATTATCTTTTATTGAATGTTTAAAATATTTATACTTTTGAATGGAACTCATGTTTAGTTGGAGTGATGTGAACATTTGATTTTATAGTATAAAGTAAACATAAACTTCAACATAAAAAAATAAAGTTTTGAAAACCTAATTATATTTATTGTTTTCAAAGTCTTTTGTGTTGAGAACGCAAAATTAAACACTTATGTCATTCCAATTGATAATATAGAACCAGTTTAAAAGTAAAGTTGGTAAAACATTCACTTCAAGTATGTGAAAGAGGAAAGACATCAAAAAATGTTTTTTTAGTATTGGTATTAATTTTTCTATTAAATTAATTATAAAATTATTTTTAAGAAAAATGACCTCAAAATTTTTTTTAGAATTAATATGTCTCTAATAAATTAAATATAAAATTACGTTTAAGATGAAAAAGGACATCAAACAAAAAACTGTTACCAATATACATCTATTAAATTAATTATTTATTTGTGTTTCAAAATAAAATTTAATAAGTCTTTGATTTATATGTTTAGTGTCTCCTAATTTTTATTGGTTTTAAACTTAAGAAAATGATTAGTTATCCTTATTATCTTATAATCAATTTTGATTCAAATTTTTTTTTTATCTTTGTGTGACTTCAGCTTTGATTATATTTTTTTTTATGTAACTTTAATTTTAATTCTACTTTCTTCTTTTATCTCTGCATGACTTCGATTTTGATTCTATTTTCTTCTTTTATGTTTATGTGACTTCAAATTTTATTTTATTTTCTTCTTTTATCTCTTTGTGACTTATTATTTATTGATCTCAATCATTGCCTCTCCTTACTTTCTTCTATCTTAGAATTCTTATTTTGAGGGTTTTAACAAATTTCATTCCTTGAATCTCATAGTGCCTATGTAACCAATATTTTTATTCTCATTTTTGGTTAGTATGTTTTTCTTTCTAGTTGTATTGATGTTTTTTAATTATATTTATTGAATTTGTATTAGGATTAAAAATGCATATTTTTTGTCTGATTTTGTTTGGGGAGTAGGGTTTAGGGTTCTAACTGAGAAGAACAATATTTTTTTAATTATTTTCTTTTTATGATTAAGCTCAAAATAAACATTGCAGGTTTATTAAAAAGTTAAGACTTGAGACTTCAAGATTCTGTACGTCTACGATCGAGTTTATTTTCTTGATAACAAAAATTAAGTTTTATTGTTTTTTATATACTTATACTTATAGTATTTTATATATTATAAATTTTTATTTCATATAAAAATATATAGATTATGTCAACTAGAAAAATTGAATCAAACTATTAAAAAATTCAGAAAAAGAGAAAAGTTGAGATTTTAGTTGCATTACAAAAAGGAATTATGAATAAATTTATAAAAATAGATATTCATTGTAAAACACATCTTCCAGATGTGAAAATAATACAAATACGGACACCAATGTGTTTATATGTATGTATTTGTGTACATACAAGTTAGAGGAAGTTACAGTTACGATTCTAATTATTAGAATCAATACCAGAGATATTATGTCAATAATATTATTCCAATATCTCTAGTATTATGCCTGTGTATTATTTCTCATGTGTGCAACTGAAACCATCATTATCAATTATTTATTATATTATTTATTATATTCAATTATGACTTTATTACTTTATTATAGACTTTATTACTTTATATAAACACAACATTTGCAGTACAAAAGTACAGTAGTATTTCTCCATTTTATTTTTCTATACATACATATACAAACATATTATATATATATATATATATATATATATATATATATATATATATATATATATATATATGTATTATATTTTTTCCACCGGAATCTTTATTCATCTTAACTTTGTATAGTAAAAATAAATTTAATAAAAAAAACTTACTTGAACTCTAAGTTTAACTTACTTAATTTTTCTATTTGTTTAGATATATTATTTTATTTTATTTTATTATTTTTCACTTTATTTTCGAATCTCTAAGCCATTTTTCTTGTCTGCATATAGCATATGTTTCCTTATTCATAAAAGATTAAACTTTCACATATTCATCTGACGTGAATCTTAATTATGTTTATTTAATTTATTTCAATTTTATTATAAATAATAGACTTTTAAGGCGCAACAAATATATGAAACATTAAAACAGAACAATTATTAGAATATTTGCATAAACTTTGTGACTTATTCCAAGCTAACACCACTCTTAATAAAAATAACATTTGAAGCACAACATGAACCTCTTAATGAAAACTTTACTAATGTTAGAAAACAAATATATGAAATCCTGTCATTAGAAATATTCCTAAACTCAATTATGAGTTTGAACTCTAAATATCCTGAGAGTGTATACCTACTCTGACCCAATATAAAAGATGGTTATAAATGAAGAGATGAATCTATGAAAAAAAATAAAAAAATAAAAAAAAAAAAAAAAAAAAAAAAAACTTTGAACCTCCACTAAAAAAAATTATCCGTATGACAATAGAGTTACATCATGAACACAAAATGGATCAAATATCTAATACTATATACAATTCTAAACTAACAAATGGAAACTTTCTCTATAAAATAATATATTTGATCCACTTGAATTCAAATTTTTCATTCTACAAAAGGTAAATTTGCTAACGTGTCAATCAACCAGAATTTACAGCTTTTAAAAAAAAAAATCAAAATGCTCAAATTATCAGGTTCAAAAAGTTTCTCTCTCTCTCTCTTTTCTTCTCCTGTCTTTCCCAGTCTACACTCTTTGTTTCTCTCTCTCTCTCTCTCTTTTCTTCTCCTGTCTTTCCCAGTCTACACTCTTCAGCTTCTTCTCAACCTTCCTCTTTTCTCTGTTTTTCTCACGCACAGACAACACCTCTTCATCTTCCTCTTTTCAGCTATTTCAAATGAGAAGATCTGAATATATCACCTTTCTCAAGCAAGCAAACCGTTTATCTTCTTATATTTTTTTAGATCTAACTTTTTCAAGCGTTTTTTTACAGGTTTAAACCCAGAAGTCATTTTTCTTTTGATTTTTGTGAATCTAACATCTATTTTTGTTCTTATATTTTGTCAGATCTAACTTTCTCATGCCTTTTTTTTACAGTTTTAACCC
>Ga0214542_1007040_pt1 | contig 19930 bp, 9 predicted proteins | sample CNSS1metaG_FD_160096 | JGI IMG/M metagenome (GOLD analysis project Ga0214542, IMG submission 160096) | Root nodule microbial communities from cowpea collected in UCLA plant growth center, Los Angeles, California, USA - CNSS1 | ecosystem: Host-associated > Plants > Roots > Nodule | place: USA...
TATATATATATTATTCTTTATCGATAAAAAAAATAAATAAGGAAATGTGAGTGGCTTTGGGTAAATACGACAAAAATAAAGCCCTACAACAATAATGTTTAAATTTCATTCCCGGTCACCATGGGCAATATTGGATTGCCAAACACGTATCACAAACTAACAATAAGCAATAAATTATTTGGAAAGAGGCAACACCGTTGTTAAATAACGTTGTTAAAGTAAGCAACGAGTAGTAGAATGGTCCAAATGGAGCAATAACTTGCTGTTTAATGGAGGCTTGGTCAACTTAAAACGAGAGATGGAAAAAAGATGAGAGTAAGCTATAACTGATATTTATAGTACACAAAAATTAAGAATCATTAAATAATAAAAGTCTCTCATTCACATCAAAACAATATATATTTAATTCACGTGTCACTTTTTACTATTTAACCTATATCGTGTGTTTTCTTTCCATATCACTTCTTTTATAAAATAATTAAACAATTTTGTCAATTCATTACATAAAAATTGAATTTGGTGTAATATATGTAATAGTTTTAGCATCTACTAATAGTAAAAAGAAAGACATTTAAAATTATACATTATACAATCTTTATTATGAGTAGTGTTGTGTTGAGTTTTATCAAACACAGAATTTGACCTTTAAAAAAGTTTGAATAAAAAAGTTTGAATTGGTTTTGATGAATCTAGACTGTTTCTTTCAAACAAAACCAAATTCATCATAAATATATAGTTGGGTAGAATTTAGTAAACTGGTATATAAAATAATAAATGATTATAACATTTTAAAAATACTATTTTTCATTTGTTCAATAGACTTATTGTTATAACAAATTAATTTTATAATTTTTTAAAGGGTAGAATTTTAATTATGTTTTTATCTTTGAATTTTGATGCGAAATTCGAATATGTCTATGTCTGAAACTTTAATAAATTTTGGTTCCCAAACTTTAAAAATGAGTGGATATATAAAGTTCTTTTAATCTAATTATATATATTTTTTTACGTGCCAAACATATTTTATGTTAGTATTTAAGTTATTTACACCATTTGATACTTCTTATTTCAATGTTAATTGGAAAATGCATTTGACATGTCAAAAAAAAAAATTAACGTAACTAGGTTAAAAGGAGTATACTCATTCATTTCTAAAGTTTAAGGACAAAAATATATCAAAATTTCGGATAAAGACAAATTTCAGATAAAAACTAATTGTTCTCTCTAAAACAATTCTTTGTACTATGAGAGTTTAAGCTATTAAGTTGCTAATTGTTCTAGCTAAACAGGTATAATTATTTACTCATTTCAAGTATGTGTAATTATTTACTCATTTTTATAATTATTGTACGTTTTTTGATAGTTATTTGACACTATTTTGAAATTTATGGAATTATAACTTCTTCTTTGGAATTTAATATTAAAGAAAAAAATGTGTTTGACATGAAATCATTAATAATATCACGTTTCCTTTACCATAATTTTCATTTTTTATAAGGAAAGTATTTAATTAATTGATATTTAGGGATAGTGCAAGAGTGAATATGTACATTGGTACATATATACCTACTAGTTAATGGGAAAAGGATGTGAAACAAATCTCATATCTAGTAAGGATGAGCATAAATCTGAATTTTGAAGATACGGATAAGTATAGTCAAACTCACACTTGGTCGGCTTATTATCCTTATAGGTTGGTATAAGAATTAGATAAGTAAAATATATTGTTGGTTGGATTAAGTGGAGAATATTTGTAAGTTAGGGTATATGTGCGTACACCTATGTGATAGAATTGTGAAATTAGAGTATTGCTATGAAATTTAAAAAAGGATTCATAATCAATTTTAACGTATAAAAGTATTAAAGATAGTTAAAATGAAGTGTAAATTAGTGACCGTTGTCTATTTCAATCAAATTGAAAGAGTAAATCATGCAATGCAATAGTAGATCGTCCGATGTGTGGTTCTTGATTAACTTTTGCATAAAAAGTCAATAAAATGTAGGTATAGATAAGGTTTGTCAAGTCAAAGTTATCTTCCTGCGAATTCAATTGCAATTTGAGTAATCTAGTTTATGCAAAAGCATAAATTAGAAAGAAGAGTAAACTAGAAATAAAACAATTGTTGTAAAAGATGTTCAAAGAATGAAAATGAAATAGTTAAAGAAGGATATTGATTCTCTAGTTTATTCATGGTTGCATTCTTCATTGGTTATCATATGATTCATTCAATTTTTAAACAAGATCAAATTAATCAAATAAGTATAAATTAATTGTTAACAATCTTTCACGTCTTCAAGAACCTATGTTTGATATTTTCATTTTTTTTACCTCTTGAATTAAGTAAACAAAAAATTGTTAAGATAAAAAGAACGGTTAAATATGTTTTTAATTCTTGAAATTTAATGCATAAATGGAATTCATTCCCGTCCAAAATTTAGATATATTTTGGTTTACAAACTTTAAAAATAAATGGACATAGTCCTTTTAATCTAATTACATTAAAAAAATTACTAATTGACATTAAAGTGAGAACATTTTAAAGACTGTAAAGAACTCAAATTCTTTTGTGCCATTATTTATTTCTTTGGCAAGTTTCTTTTTTCTTTTGTGGAATAATTTATCACAAGTGAATCTATTGTTTATGTTTAATTTTAATGAAGAAAAAAAATGCAATTTCAAATCCATCCACTATTTTACTTAAAAGTAAAAAAGTAAAATAAAAATTGTTGAATGAAACTGTCAAATGTTTTGCCCTAGATAATGCAGTAGATTGGGGTAACTATGAAGTATTAGAACTATACTAACTACTTTAAGATAGATTAATGTAGTGGGTTCATTCCACATTAATGTTGCCAAACACGTAAGAAACCATATTAATAATTCATGAATAGTAACATGTGCAAGTGGTTGATTAAATTATTTGATGTGTATAAAAGGGAAGTGTATTGAATTGTGTAGAGATTGTGAAGTGTTTTTGGAAGTTAAAGTTGGAATTGAAGAAGACATAATAGGTATGGAGAGTGAGTGTAAGAAATGAATGATTTTTGCTTTTGTGATTGCTATTTCTTTCTCACTTGTCATGAAAAGAGCACTCGCAGCACGCCATCTCATACAATTAGGCATTAACATGTGCGAGGTAACATTAAGTAACCGAATGCCAGTTATAAAAGGATGTAACGCTGTAGTCATCACCCCCCTAACTTAAGGGATGCTTGTCTCTAATCTCCACTCTCCTTTCCATTCATCTCTCCCTCCTATCATCTCCTTTCTTTTATGTTCAATAAATGATTAGGACAATCTAATAAATAATATATATTTCACCTATATCCTAATTATATGTTCTCTTTTTCTTTTACACATGTTTTTTTTTTTCTGTAGTTGTACTTTACTTATGCTTTCTATATTATCTTTGTATGTTATTTTAAGATTTCTCAACTTAATTACCATGCAACCACTTGTTAGTAGCATCTGAACACACAATATATATCTATATACTAAAATGGTATGTAACATAAAAATAAATTATTAATATTTACAATTTTATCGTTACAATAACTAGAATCAAATATAGGAAAATCAAGCAGGACTTATTATAATCACTACTACAAGAAAAAACAATGGTTATTTTCTCAAGGGTTGCTATGATCAGGACTTATTATAATCACTACTACAAGAAAAAACAATGGTTATTTTCTCAAGGGTTGCTATGGATATATAAATTTGCGTTACCATAAGATATTTTAAGATATTAAGATAAGAATGAAGTACTTATTTTTTAAAAGCTTTAATTTTCAAAATTAAAACTTAATCTATTTATATGCATATATAACATACTCATTACATAATTTAATTAAAATTAATTACACAAAAATATTACTCGTATGCTTTTTTTTTTAAGTTAAGCACATCAAGAACCAATAAATTTTTTTAAGCATAAATAATGAAGAGATTAAGATAAAATTGTTCATGAACAACAAAAAAAAATAAAAAAGATAAAGAGAAACGAAATTTAAGCATATCATTCCTTTATATATATATATATATATATATATATATATATATAACAAACATAAAAATATGAAATATGGACCAAGACTATTCTACAACATAAAAAAAAAAAATTATATTCTCCACCATATTTTTATCTTTGTTAGCAAGACTTTTCGCGATTTCATAACAAAGTAACATATATTTCCTAAAATATATTAACAGAAGATTAAAATAACACGATTATAGTTCTTCGAATTTACCTTTTTTAAAATAATTTAATTCATCTCATTCACGTATAATTAATTTGACCGTTACATGATTTAATTAATATTCTATTTATATCAATCAGGACTTATGATCACTAATACAAGAAAAACAATGGTTATTTTCTTAAGGGTTGTTATGGGTATATAATTTTGCATTACCATAAGATGTATCCATTGGTAAGTGAAGTGTGATGGCAAAAGCATTATTTATTATACAGAATAATTTTATAAAAGTTAAAGATTTTTTTTTAAAGTATTACAATATTGATAGAACTTTTTTTTTTTGTCTGCAAAAAAAGAAAGAAAAAACTGAAATAAGGAAAGCTCATGAAATGCTTCCACCCATCTTGAAGTCCTGCAAAGACCCTTCTTTCCTAAACAAGTTCCAATGTAAAAAAATGATAAACATTAAAAATAGTGAGAGTAATTTTTTTTTTCCTTAACGATAGTATTTTAAGACATAAAGATAAGAATAAAGTACTTATTTTCCAAAAGTTTTAATTTTCAAAATTAAAATTTAATCTATTTATATGTATATATAACATACTCATTACATAATTTAATTAATATTAATTACATAAAAAAATATATTACTCGCATGCTTTGTTTTTTTTTAAGTTAAGTACAGCAAGAACCAATAAAAAATTATAAACAGTGAAGAGATTCACCTAAAATTATTCATGAAAAAAATAAAAATAAAGAGAAACGAAATTTAAGCATATCATATTTATATATATATATATATATATATATATATATATATATATATATATATATATATATATATATATATATATATATATATATAACTACAATCTCTTTAAAACCATAATTCATATGAAACTATAAACTAACACTTCTATCCGCCAAAACTATTTTAGCACAAAAAAGAAAGCATATTCTCCAAAACTATTTTAGCACAAAAAAGAAAGCATATTCTCCATCATATTTTCATCTTTGAATGTCAATCTTTGAATGCTAAGAAAACTTTTCGCATTCAAATCATAAAATGTTTGATCTTAATCGCACTTTCAAAAATAGGCACGAATCATGAAAATTTAAGAAATCTAAAACAAATTTGTAAGAGATATTTTTTATTATGATTTTATTAAAAAATTATTTTTTGAGGCTTTTTTTGAGATTGTAAATAATTAGTACCTAAAAAAATTTGAGACATAAGCAAATTCAACATTTTAAGACTAATAATTTTTCCGATAGAGCAATTTCAACAAGGCTCTTTTGTATAATATAATTTTTAACATTTATCTTATGTACTCTCCCTTTTCTCTTTCACGTGCTTTTTTCTTTTTTGTAATTTCAATATCTCTATTTTTTGCATTGTCTTTATTTACTAACTTTAATATTCTCCAACTTAATTATCATGCAATCACCTATTAGTTGTTTGAACACACAAAATTGTAAAATACATTTTTTTTCATCCATTTATTCCATCGTACCAAAAATAAAATCGTCCAATATATATTAAAATTGTATCAATATAAAAATGGGTTATTAATATTTTACATTCATAATGTTAAACTTAACCATAATTAAATATTAAAAAAAATAAAGAATGATTAAAAAGTATCAAGAGTATAAAGCTAGCAAATTTTTACTAAAATATATTAAGAAAATATTAAAATAATAGGACTTATATTTTTCAAAATTTTATTTTTTGAAACAATCTAATTCATTTTACACATATAATTATTTTGACTGTTAGATTATTTAATAAATGTTCTATTTATACTAACCAAGGCTTACGATCATTATTACAAGAAAAAAAATGTCAGACTTTTATCCGTAGATAAATTTGTATTATTATAAAATGTATCTATTGATAAGTAAGTCGTAATTGGTGAAAGCTTTATTAACTGTACAAAGAAAAATTTTGAAGTATTACAATAAAAGTTAAAACTGCTCATCATTCTCAGCATCAACACTTACAAAACTTAATTATTTAATTTTTCTTTTATTAGACTAGTTTTTCTTCTTTAAGAACAGCATTTTGAGATATTAAAATATAAAAGAAAGGAATGAAAGTTTAGGCACAAAATTAATAGTACAATACTAGATGTTTTAATCTTTCCAAAATTAGATTTGCAATTGAATTGCTTTTTAAAATAAACACTAAGTTTTTTGTGTCGTGGCTTCTATTGTACGGATCTTGTGGTAAATTTTATCGATCTCACGTGCATTAGTAAAAAAAAAAACAAACTTCTACCATCATCAGGTCAACGTCTCATTCGCATGTAGCAAAATTTAACGACCATCGTATTTTTTTAAGTATTGTTTGTTTTGGAACGTGGAACTCTATCACAATTTTGTTCTTAAAAGACACTTTGAAGGGTGAAGAGAAAAAAAAATATTTAAATTGCACTAGATTTTGATGTGTGACTTATTAAGTGTACCGAATTGACGCCGTTTGTTGGGACTGACATCTCCCTTTATCCTGACTGAGGGGTTTGTATAAAATTCACTAAAAATAGTTAGAAAATGACTTTTGACTCAATTTTCTTTTTGTGTGGAATAACTTCTATTATGTTGTATTCAATTTTCAAAAATTATGAAATTTTCAAAAATCAATCGTTTAAAAGAAGTTTTTTATTTTCTTAGCTTTTTTCACTCATTTATTTATATTTTACACTTTTATTTTAGGAACCCCTACTACTTCTAAAATTTTAAAATTTTTTGTAGTATATTTTATATTGTATATTGATTTTTCATGGTTTCAATAGTGAAAAACGTTGGAAAAAAAGAACTAGACAAATTGATGTTTGTTGATCTTACGATAAACGTCAATTAATGTCTATTATATATATATATATATATATATATATATATATATTATATAAATATATGAAATAAAGTAGGTTATGAAGTAACGGGAATGGATTGATAAAATAGGAGCATTGGCTATGTTTGCATTTGTCATTATGTTGTTCACGTGTACGTAAATAGGCCACCTATCTTAGGTTATTTTCTCTTTCATGGCTTTACTAAATTATAAACTCCTATTTCCATTTACAAATTCTCTTTTTCAAGTTACTTTCATTTCTCAAGTAAAAGTAGTTTATTATTATCTTAAAGTAATAAGTGTTGAAAAATATAAGGTTGAATCACTGAATCTGAGAAGTATGCATTTGCATTTTTTTGAAATTAATGAGTGTTTGCAACTTTTAAATTAAGATTGACATGGTCCTAAAAAGAGTACACTGTAGCTTTTGCTGTTACTGTTAAAAACTTGTAAATTACATAAAGCATTTTTAATCTGGATGCTTGACAGTTGATTTATTAGGTACACTATTTATAATTCAGCTTGCACTAGTACTATGGGAACCCTCTAAGCTTCTATTCCGAATATTAAAACCAATTTATGTTCTTGCATTCTGTGAATGCATTTCATTAATCAATCATGACTTGTTTATGTTACGTGCTTGTATGAGTATTTATCTCTATGATTTTACAACAACAAAAAAATTATTCGTGGTGGTTAAAAATACAAGTTATAACAATTAAAAATCACTACAAATGAAATTTATGACGGTTTAAAAAATCGTCAGAATTATACATGGTGAAAAATCACTACAAAATTTAATTTAATTTTATGATATTTTGATTATTAAAAATCGTCACAAAATATATCATTTTTAATGGTTAAAAATTATCACAAAATATTTCATTTTTTATAGTTAAAAAACGTCACAAAATATATTACTTTTTATGATTAAAAATTACCACAAAATATACTATAATTTGATGGTTAAAATATACCATAAAATATATCATATTTTAAGTAAAAACTACAAAAATAAACTGTCTACACAAAAAATTTACTCAAATTAACTTCTAACAAGATTTCTAAAATTCACTACTTAAATCTCAAAAACTCTACAAGAATGATTAAAAAATTGCAATTGCACTGAACTAACGTAAGAAACCGTAAAAAGACTTTGACCTTCATGCGAAGCCAATTGAATAAAAAAGATATAAAATCCAATACGTAATGTTTTGATAATTATGAGTTTGATAACAATGTAAAGAAAAATTAAGACATACGTAATGTTTAAGAAAACATGATTAATTGTCATCCAGGGCGAACTCCTGCTCTGGTTTCCAAACTACAATATCTGCATGGTTTCCAACTGCAGTAATACCCTATAAAAATAGAAATTTAGTCAGATTTGAACAGACATTATTTTGTAAGAAGCTTATACGTTCACTTGAAAATTGCACAAGTAAATGTTCAAAGTCTCATCATGAAGCATTCTCCAAAAAAAAAATCACATAACCAGAACATAGAGAATGATGAGAATAAAGATGTAATTATTCGACAATATAAAGCAATACAAAGATCACAAATTTAATACATGGCCTCTAAGCAAAACACACGACACAAAATTACTGTAACCATTAGTGCACCACTCAAATATCTATTCTAGTCTAAATTTCGGCTAAACTCTTTAGTTTAACTGCATTCAATTTCATGGTTGATAATTATAAAGTTGAGTTAGAAAATACTAGATTTAATAACGTAATAAAATAATTTAAATGCTAAAAAGTATATAACATTATAGGTTTGGAACTGTTTATAGGAGGAGGAGGGATAAGAGGAATAATATCAGAGAATCAAAGCCATGAGAAAATCTTTACCTTAGAATTGGAAAAAATTGAAATTGAGTATAAAGAGAGTGGTGATGCTAGAATTTAAGTGTTTGTTGGGAACTACTTTTAAGATTCTCACAACAGATCAATCCTCCAACAACTGTAGAGTAGAAACATCTTGTCCAATTAGAGAGAAAGAGTGTGAGCAATGAGAGGAACTATTTTATTCTTAACACACTAACAACAAATTAATGGGAATTGTGATAGAAGTTAAGCAACTTGAGGGAAAGAAGCAAGTGACTTTCCACAAGCACCTTTAAGCCATTCTGCATCACCAACAAGAAGGTTAAAAGTGAAATAGTTAGTATAATCAACACCCTGATAAAAAAAACAAAAACTGAACAAAAAGATGAAACAACACCATACTAAATTGGGTGTTATGCCACGAACAACTGCAGCTCCACCAATTGTGTATTCCAGTATCAAGACCCAACCAATCAACCAATCAACTCTTCAAAACAAAGTAATCATTCTCTATCAATAAAAAGCTATAAAAATCTCATTTAGTTTGTTTTTCTAATGTTAGAATTGTAATTATCTCTCTAATTCAGTCTCAATGTAATTAACTAGTAAATATAGGTTACTGCATATCTCAATAAAAATCACTTGATTTATCAATTATACTATTTCTAGTTAATACTTCAAAAACAAATTGGACTTCGTTGGTACATGTACGTGTACCATTCAATTTTGTAATTGTATTTAGAAAGTTTATCCATAACTTTATTAATTCATTATATTTCTAATGTTAACTGTGATAAAATCAGCATTTTACGAGTAAAAATAGATACTTTCGTACCTTAACGGTGTCCATTGAGTCATTCAAGGGAAATAGCTTGGTCTTGACATTCACATCAAAAATATCATAGCATCCTACATGTAACACAAGTTCCTAAAACGAATAATCACAAGTCATTCTAGTACATGAAATCATAAAGACTACTGCATTCCTAATTTTATCGATTATCAATCAATTCTAAACTAAGTATTCTTTTCTCTTACTTGGCTGCTAAACTAAAAATACAACTTAAATAGTCATTTTTATAAGTATTAGCAATTATCTCATGCAATAATTTATATACTAAAAATAAGACTCGAGAAATTTAAATAATTAAATAAATAATTATTTAATAAATGCGGGTAGTAGGAGCCTTTATGACATTTAATGTGGTTTGTTATGATGTGGAAAAGTACTAGCTCAAATGGTTGAGAGTACTTGGTTGTGTTGAGATGATTTGGATTTGAGTTGTATGTTATTTTAAAATGTATGTTATTTTAATGTTATGTTTGAATGTGATTAGTGATAATGTAATCCTAAAATTATAGGAATCATCACAAAACATGAATTGTTGAATGGATGTGCATGGATTATGTAATTGAGTGGTTGTGTGTTCAAATCTTGCTAAGAATGAATTAAACTTTTTTTTTTGTCAAATTTTCTTTTGGCATGAATGTGAAAAGGCAGAGGAACCATAGCTGCCAAGAGGGCAGCTGAGAAACACCTTGTTAATGACTAATGAATAGCCATCAAAGGATTTTAGACCAATTTGGTGGTGAAACAAAGGAGCACTTTAGTGGATCACAAAATAAGTTTGGGATTTCAAATTGAGCAAGAATTAACAGGTTAGGGGAGTTCCTTCATGTATATACATGCTTTATGATTGTTTTGTATTGTAATGTATGATCATGATGCCCTGCATAATCCCAAATCGTGGTGTTTTCAAGTTTCTGGAAAAATTCCCAGAAATCGCCTGGCGGCTTTGAATATGCTGCCAGGCTACTCATGAGTGATAACCCAATTCTAGGTTTTTTTTTTGTGATGAACCGCCTGGCGGCAAGGGTGACTCCACCAGGCGATGCGAACAGTGTGCAAAAATGCTATTTTTCGTGCAGCAGGAACCGCCAAGCGCCACAAATTTTTCTGTCGTAAAATTGCATTTCCCAATTCGTTAACCGTCCGATTTAGGTGAAATTTTGACAGGAGATTCATAACATGTTATTCACTTTGAACAGTGGAGATTTGCATTATTTGTCTGCATCTAGACATATATATCACTCATGATTGGTTTTTTTAATTCCCTAATAGTATGATTATTAATGGATGATTAAGTGTGCTTAAGTGCTGGTATGGCCTTGATTGGTGAATATGTATATATATATATATATATATATATATATATATATATGTGTGTGTGTATGTGTGTGTGTGTGTGTGTGTGTGTGTGCATGTGTGTGTGTGTATGTGTATGTGTGTGTGTGTGTGATTGATGAGTATATGTATGAATTCTGTGATTGATTGGATTCTCTAGAATCGTTCATGTGTGCAATGTGAAATTATGAGATGTGTTATATTACGAATGTTTACCGGTGTGTATGAATCTTGGGGATTGAATGGGAATCATTCCATTACGGTAACATGGTTAGGCTTTGGGGAATGATTCATTGAATTAATTTCTATAGTGTAATAAGAACGAAATTGTGATTCTCTGATTTTACTAGAAGAGAATGGAGAAGGTGAGTCTGATGTGGTCTAGTGTTATGTAATTAACTAGTTGGAATGTTAATTGGGGTTTTGGAATGGTCATTGGCATGAGAAAAATCTGAATTTTTACCCAGAAAATGATGTGCCGCTTGGCGGCAAGAATGCGTCGCCAAGTGAGAGGCAATGCAACAACAACGATTGCGGCTTTTGACAGTGCGCGTTTTGGGTTCTGTGTGGGTTAAGCGAAAATCCTATCATTTATAATTATGCGAAGGTGAAATCAGAGGCTAAACAAGGGGGGTTAGAATAGGATTGAAAGTGAAACCTTGGGTTAGGTGTAGTATATATTAATTGAATGGGGTATTGGGAACCACTGTATTGGTAAATGAAGTGGTCAGGTATATCTGAGGTATTGAGAATAGTTACACATAAGGAAGGTGATTGGAATTGGTTGTTGGAAGTGGATTTAGTGGTACTACTGCAATGGGATGTAAACAAGTTGTGTATTCTATGATACTGTACTATAAGTTAGTTTCATAAGTAGATTAAGTCATTGTATAAGCATAGAACACTTGGGGAAATCCTATGTCTTGAATTATAGGGATTTGGAAACGGGAATTATAAATATTGAACCCATACATGGAGTGACAATTTATCAAGAATCGTACTCTAATGGATGGGAGCACATTTATACCTTTGGAGGTATTAGAAGATTGTAGGATAATGTGTTTTGGGGTGATAAAACAGTAGTTGGTACGCTACTGGTATAGCGCTTGGCGGCATGGGTGTTTCCGCCAAGCGTTAGACTATCAGGGATGTGCTCTACAATGTGTGGCGCTTGGCGGCAAGGTGTGCTCTGCCAGGCGATATCCGTAAAATAATGGGTCTGGGAGAGGCCTAGCGCCTGGCGGCGGGGAGGTTCTGCCAGGCGGTCTGCGCATGTTTTGTCTGGCGGCGCTTAGGCTACACCAGGCGATAATGCTGTAGGTATTTGACTTGCGTGTGTTGTTTATACGCATTAATGCGAACTTGGATAAGGGAATGTTGTGTCATGAGCATGTAGGTTCATGGATGGTGGTGACCACATGATGATATGAGCGAGGAAGTTCATATCCTATTACTCTCGTGTGGGGATACGAGCGAGGTAGGTTCGTATGTTCCGTGCTCACACTTGAGAGATGCTACGTGCAAGGACAGGCAAGTCCGTAGAGCAAGATTACGAGCGGGGAGGTCCGTAGAGCAGGACTACGAGTGGGGAGGTTCGTAGAGCAGGACTATGAGTGGGGAGGTTCGTAGAGCAGGACTACGAGTGGGGCTATTTGTGTGATTTGAAGGTTGAAAAGATTTGGGGATTAAGGTCTTGGCCAAGAACTAACTAGACTAAATTAGTTGGGTAAATGATATTATTAATGTATGTGTTATTTTCATTATGAGCTCACCCTTTATGTTTGTGTTTGGTGATGATCGTGTGATTCGTTACACGGGAGTAGATGATATTACAGGTGATGCTGGCGATGCATAAAGACGGATAGAGGGATTGCTTGGAGACATGAGCTAGGAAATAAATTATGTTTTCTTCGGTTTTGTCGGATTTTGAAAATTGTAATAAGATTATTACTTTAGCTTTAATCGAATTTTGGCGCATTGAATAATGTTTTAAATTTCCTGCGTTTTGAGAAATGACATTTTAATAAATGAGATTTATTTATTAATTCATTATTTTATTATTTTAAATCCGTAATATCCAGTCGGGATGTTACATCAAGTTATATATATTCCTAAACTCTGTCAAAATACACCAATCTAGAGTCTAAAGTGATGGATATTCAACACTTCAAGAACTACTTGGATAGTTTTTTTTTTTAGGAATCACACAAGAGAGAAGGTGATAGTTTGAGGACGAAATGTATAGTTTATTCCACAATTTACAGTAACATTTTTTTTGGTGCAAATCAATATACTCGTAATCATAATTTATAGTATCATTTTACTTTTTCCAACAAAACATTTCTTGTAAACATGATCATAATCAAATCCTCATCAACATGCTTAAGCAACTCAAGGGTGTTCAACTTTGTTGGAGCAATTTATAGTATCATTGATAAAAGTAACTTCATCAATAGCTTCATAAACACATTATATTTCTGAGGCCAGTAGTTTTTCAAAAAGAATTTTAGGAGAAAAATCAATAAATTGTTTTATAACTTGAAATTAAATTATAGATAAACTAGAAATTAAATTCTCCAACACATATGTATGAGTAATGATATGCACTTCTAGGAGAAGGACAACTGCTAGCCAACTCTGTATAGCAAAGAGCAGAAAGCACAACAACAAATCCAACTACCAGTAAATAGAGTGGCAATGCAGGTCCAGAGTGTTCTCCATCCAAAGTTCCAACTAAACATACACACCAACAGCAGCTATGACACCAACACCTAAGTCAAACCACCACATAAATTAAAATATTGCAAAAACAGATTATTTCCAAATTAAAGAACAATAGCATATTGTTTTGAAAGGTTAGAATATTGAAAAAAATAGTTCATTTATACTTAAATCTTTTGTAGATCTATTTGAGTAAAAGGGAAAATATGAGCGTCTAACAAAATTAGTTTCATCAGTTCCTCAATTAGTTTCATCAGTTCACATTCATCTGGTTATTAGTTATAACTACATCTATCATAGCATTAATTTTACTTACCTATTCTCCTTAGGGTGAGATTGTATAAATTTAAACTTCCAAGCACAATGAGGTTAGTCCACAGAGAAAGCACCAGTCCAACAAATAACTCTGCATTATTCCAAAAGAAAAAGAGATATTACATGAAATTAAACCATTGGTAACAGTATTAATCAAATTACATTAAACGAAGGCCATGAAAACTTATGGTTGAATAACTTAAAAATTAAACCCTAGGTTACCGTGTTAATCAAATTATAAGAATTAGTTGTAGAATAAACTGATAATTGAATAAGCGGCGTGAAATAGAACCAGAACACGGAAGACTTCGACGATTAAAGCTAGACCGATCTATACAATCTTCTTCGTCTTTCCCCGCACGAATTTCATAGGTTTCAATTACTAGTCACGAACGTCAATTTCAACTTGGGACATTGGTGAGCGAGGTTCAGTGAGTGGTAGTCTATGGTGAGGATCTTGGTGTCGCCGGCAACATAGGAGAGGTAGTGGTGGTTGTTGACGTCGGAGAGTGTCAAGAGTGTGACGAGGAGTTGATGAACTACTTTTGAAGACGAAAAAATTTGAGAAAGATTGCACAATGACGAAGGAATCCTAAGAATGAATGAAAAAAAATTTTGTGACGGTTAACAAAAATTAACACAAATAAAATTATTTTTAACGGTTTATTTAACTGATATAAAATAACCGCTAACAAAAATTATATATATTTTTTAGTATTTTTTATTCTCTTTATTTTTTTATTTCTATATTATCAATTTACATAATTTCTAAATGTTCTTAAAAAAAATCAAGATTGAACTTGATTTTTGTGTCTCTATGTTGAATTTTGTACTTTTCTTCTTTGAATAGGATAGTGATGTTTTCTTAGTCTATTGGCATTTGGTTATGTGTAGACATAAATTTGTGATTCATCTTTTATCAATATATTGGTTCTTATATCTAATTGCTTCATTTTCAGATTCAATGGCCATTCTGAAAATTGTTAATCTGTCTTCAACAAACTATGTGAGAAGATGGAGTCTAAGACAAATTATTTTACAGTAAATTGATAATTTAAATATTTTTAATGCAAAAATTTCGTGATACCATGTAAAAAGTTAATATTTTATTATTTTATTTTATTTGTAAAACATGTATATATTTCTCATATATTTTTCTTTTGAAGATGGATATGGATATTTAAAAAATGTGGGAAATATTTGTGGGAAAGGCTGACATTTTCTATCAAAATATTCGTGAAATTATTCATGAAAATGACACGACATTTCTTACGGAAAAATCTGTTGGAAACTAGTTACAGACAACAAAAATTTGTGAAAAATATTTTTAATGAACATTATTTACGTTTGTTGTTGTGTGAAAGTCGGTATTATTCGCAATGAGTGTTTTTCACATATTTTTTGGTATGTAAATTAAATTTCAACTTTTCTTAACATTAATCAGCAATTTTATTCAGCTAGAACTTTAACCATATGCAGGAGAGGACATGGCTAGACTTATCAATAAACTAAACATGTCCTGTATTTCTGCATTGCCAATCGTTTATTCTTCTACACCGTGTGCTTTTATATACAAATTTGAAATTAACAATACAAAAAGTTTAGTTAAAACAATCAATTTTATAATCAAAATTTATTAGTAACTATAATGATAAATTTATTATTAAATTTAAAAAATAAAAAATTATTTATTATTAAAATAATCACTATTATGTATAAAAAATTATAATTATTTGCTAAATTGGTCATTAATTAATTTGAGACTAATTTAGAAATTAATTTTCTTGGTAGTTAATGTTTAAGGTTCAATTTTTTTTGGTATCTAAAATTTTGGTAGCTAAATTTTAGAAACCAATTTAGTGATTAATAATAATATTTTATTCATAATAGTGACTATTTTAGTAACTAATAATTTTTAATATTGTAAATTGATATCTAAATTAATCACTATTAGTGATTAATAACTTTTGATCACTAAAATTGATTATTAATGATACTTTTTCTTGTATTAGAAATGTTTGCTTGTAAGAAATGACTTGTGAGTTTAAAATTTATAAGGAAATTTCTAATGATCTTTAATATGTAGGAAAAAGTACTTTTGTTTTTAAATTGATTTTTTCATAAGAAAAAATGTTATGATTCTTTTTTCACGTAAAAATTTGTTGTGATATTTTTTATAGGAATTACTTTTGAATTTATGATTTTTTTTTCGCTTTATTGTTTACATTATTTGAAATTAAAATTCTAGACTTTATTCTTTGTTCATGTTATGAATTTTATATGTAATCTAGTATATATTTTTTATTTTGTATATTAAAATAATAAAGTAATAAAAATATTATGTAAAGAAATATTATGAAAAGTAGGTTATATCGTAAATGTTATTATTAAAGCAATGAAGTGATAAGATAATAATTTCAGTTTTAAATATAATAAATAAAATTGACATTAGAATATGGGGCAGTTAATTGACTTTACAAAATAATTATAATAGTCCATGCGCGGCTTTTTTGTTTTTTATTTTTATTTCAAATCTTCTTATAATAATAATAATATAATTGTTATTATATTTATTTAACCTTTAAGAATACTAATAATAATAATAATAATATAAATTATAAATTTTTAAAAGATTAAAAATCTATTTAGCAAAAGTATTTAGTATAATGATAATAATAATAATATTTATGCCATAAATATTAGTGTTAATGGTGTAATACTAAGGCTAATGTTAATGATAATAATTTATAATTATATATAAAGGTATACTCAACAACAAAACAAATGAAAATGACAAGTAATTGAAATATCATCCCATAATAAATAAAATTAAGATGTGTGTCTAAGTACAATGATAATAATACCATTATAATAATATTTCATATTGATAAAAAAAATATTAATAATAATACAACAACTACATATATAAAGATATACACATTTTTTTGTGTCATCTTTTGCTTTTACAATTTTTATCCTCTTAATTATTATTTGTTAAATTTAAATAATTTTTCATAATAAAAAATTATTTGTGAGTTTTATCATCTTACTCATTTTAGTAACTATTATTTTAATTCAAATAATTACACATATAGGGATAAAATGAACAACAAAATAAATAAAAAATGTAATAAATTGAGATATGATCTCGTAGTAAATAAAAGTAAAATGTGTATCTAACTATAATAATAATAATAATAATAATAATACCACTATAAATAATAATAATAATAATAATAATAATAATAATAATAATAATAATACAACTACATGTATAAAGAGATAAATATCTTTGGTGTCACTTTTTGTTTTTTCATTTTTATCCTCTTAATTATTATACTTTAAATTTAAATAATTATTTATAATAAAAAATATTTTTATTTTTATTGCTTTACTAATTTTAGTAACTATTTTTTTGAATTAAAATAATTGTTCAAATACAAAGATAAATGAACAACAAAACAAATAAGAAGGACGAAATTGAAACATGATCATATATAGTAAGTAAAATTAAAATGTGACCATAATAATAATAATAATAATAACTATTATAATAATTATAGTTCCTATTAATAATAATAATAGTTATTATTATAGTAATATAATAATAAAAATAATTATAGTTAATAATAATTATAATAATACTTATACTTGATAGTAATAATAATCATAATAATTATAAATAATAATAATTATTATAATTAATAATAATTATTATTATAGTTAAAGTTAAAGATAATAATAGATCTGGTCGGGTACGGATAAAACCTACCCATAACCCAACCCGCAAAATAAAATTGATTTGTTACCGACTTGTTTAGTAATAATAATAACAATTACAGAAAATAACAGGGATTTCAAACCACAAGTAGTCCAAAATTTTCGATAAATTGTGTTATTCTAAGATTTGTTAAAAATAATTAATCTATTAATAACGCTGAGTCTCTCAAAGATTTAACAAACCTTGGAAAACATGTTTATCAAGGGTTAAAACCGAGACACACACCTAATACAACCCTAATTAAAAATAGTTATTTTTATAGTAACACTAAATATAACTAACTTATTTTTTTAGTGACTTTCTATTAAAGTCGCATGGTCTATAGTACAAATAGACTACTATTTCTCTAAATAATCGTAATGTATTTGAATGCTAATACTATTATATATGATATTTGAATGTTAATACTGCTATATATGATATTTTAGGAAAACTGTAATCTATTAATATTCAAATAGATTACGGTTGTTACTATCAATAGTAGTCTCTGAAGTACATATTACGGATAATTATCGTTGTATAAAATACTTGTTATAAACTACGACGTTAGAGTATGGTCTTTTAACTATAGTCTAAACTGTAAAATAACTGTAATCTAAGATTTAAAATAATCATAGCATAATGTCTTCGTTGTAGAAGTGTTTATTTAAGTTTTAACCATAGTAAAAAACATTAAATGTTTTTGCATGAGTGAAATTAGTTTATACCCATCTGATAGTTTCTACTAAGATTAGTTTCATACAATTAATTTGAACACAATATTTCTCTATTTTATAAAAAAATATTCGAACAAAATTAAAACAAATAGAATGAGGAATAAATTAAAATAAATAAACACATATAGATATTAAATTGAAACAAATAGACATATATGTGGATTAAATTGAAACAAATAAACATTCATGTGTCACTGAAAATGTCACATATCATACCAAAAATTTGACACGTGACAACTTTTTTTCAATTCAAAAAAAAAATTAATTAAAAAAACCAGAGCTTGGCATGTGCCGTTAATGGTGTTTGCAAAAAGTTAACAAAATGTACTACATTGATACACAATTTTGAATTTGGATATTAAATTAAAATAAACTTAAAAGTGGATATCATTTTGAAATTTTGAAATCAAACTGGACATGTTCCAAGTAATTAAACCTAAAAAAAATAGGTAACTTAAAAGGTTTATTTTCACTGTTCTCTTTTGTCCTTGATTTCATTTCACTTGAAAAAACCCTTTCTAATTTTTCATTCTCTCCATTAATTATTCAACTCATTCAATATCTACTAAGTCTCTATAACCCATATAATTAACAGGAAAATAGCCAAGTGATTCTAATCTTTTAATAAGTGAAAATTTATGTGTAATTGTTGTGATTCTTCAAAGCAGATAGGATAAAAACGACGATTCAAAGAATTAGGAACTAAAGAATGAAATGTATGTGTAATCCTTGTGTGTTCGAATGCAAAAATGGAATTTGTTGACATGAAATGTGTGAGGAAAATAGTGGCAAGAATATATACATTATATAGAACATCTTTATCAATGGTAAGAATAGATAATATTAAATTATAAATTAATATAACAACATAAACATTAGCTATAGATATCACAAAAAAAATTATTCAATGAGAAGGAATTTCATTTATATATAATTTCATTTATTGTTATCAATAGAAATAGAAACAATTATACACATCAATTTTTAGGCTTAGTTGAAACTGATTTAATTATAACCATAAGAAACATATTAGTTCACAAAATGTGTTTTGCACTCTTCAACTTTATATTGTTTTTAATTTTAGAATTGAATACAAATGAGTAATCAAAAAAATAGAAATAACAAGATACTTTTCTCTCTAAGAATGTTAGAAAAAGATTACTCAAATAATAATAGTAATAATAATAAAAATATAAAATGATATAATAATAATTATTAAATCAATAATAATACTAAGACAATATATAAAACAATGAATATTAATCAGAGATCAACAATTATTTTAACAATAATAAATAATAGATAAAAGGTAAGAAGTAGAAATAT
>Ga0214542_1007041_pt1 | contig 19929 bp, 12 predicted proteins | sample CNSS1metaG_FD_160096 | JGI IMG/M metagenome (GOLD analysis project Ga0214542, IMG submission 160096) | Root nodule microbial communities from cowpea collected in UCLA plant growth center, Los Angeles, California, USA - CNSS1 | ecosystem: Host-associated > Plants > Roots > Nodule | place: USA...
TTAGATTATCCACAGTAAATTCAACCAAAGTACAGTCTCAATCAAATTTTACTATGCCTAATCATGTCTATTCTTTTATCTCCTTACCAAATAAAAAGCTTAATTAATCAAAGTAAAGTCTCAATTATTGGTAAAAACTCATTCAATCACATGAAAGTTTATAAATAAAATCAAAGTAAAATCTCAATTACATTTAAAAAACCTTGAACTCATATGATCAACATGCATATAGATTTAAAATCATTACTTTTTACATGATTCAAAGATAAAAGACATAGATGAATTAAAATCTCAACAATAATAAAAAGAACAAAGAAATTATTTCATTCTAACCTCAGAATCCATAATGAAATTACAATGGAATCAATCCAAGAAGTTTAATAATCCATAGAATGAAAAAGTAAAGTAAAAATAGCAAGAAGAATAGAGAGAAAAAGGAAATGAAATTAGGCCACCCTAAGGGTTCCAAAACTCTGAAGTCCCGAGCTTGTCCTTTCTACTTCTCCCTTGGACTCTTTATATAGGACTTGGATTGGGCTTTTCAGTTGCTAAAACCTCTCAAATATCTTTTAAAATAAAGATAAATATTATTTATCTTATAGTGATTATGAATATTTAAAAATATTTGGAGATAGTTGGTTAATAATTTATGATATAATTAAATTAATTAATTATTTAAAGATATCTGATAAATTATCACCAAGTAATATTTGCATTAATTTTCTAAATAAACCATTTTCAATCCTATAGTCCAAATTTGCTTGCAATCCAAAAAGATGAATATTTTCACTTAAACCCCTCTAGTTTGACCAATCTTTGACCATAATCTCCCAGAGTTGACTGCTTTGACCCGTTGACTGTGCAATGGTAGGCTGACACGTGGGATCCCCATTCTCTCTCCCAAAATTAGGGTTTCTTTCTCTAGGTTTGCTTCAGCCACATGGTGGTGAATCTGCAACGTCTCCTTCTCCAGTGAAGGTGCTATGATGTTATTGCGTCTTGCGGCAATGGCTTCATGGTCATTCTATTGCAGTTCAAGAGCCACTAGGTTCGTGATTTGCATGGAGCTCTGATACAGGTGCATTTCTTCATATAGAATGCATTGTTGAGGATGGTGGAGTTCTGGCTCGATCTGCAGCAAAGGGGCTCGCGTTTCTAGTGGTTGTTGCGTTTGGTCCGTGAGAGATCTGACAAGTTGTAGGCACGGAGGACGGTGCGACGTGATGCTTGAACGAATGCTGCAGGTGTGTTCTCGCAATGCAGATCTGGTCATGCGTTCGTGAATGGTGCACAATAGCGGCAACGGGATAGAGGTTGACGACATGAAGGGTGTAGGTATGCTGGTGCTAAACACGGTGGCTGCCATGTTGCGTAGGGTTTCTGGTTGTGTCGAGAAGAGAAGGAGATGATGATGTATCATGCCCCGATTATTGTAGATGCATGTGCAAGGATTAATGCCATGTGGAATGTTTTAATTGGACAAAATAAAAGTTGGGGATTGCCACATGACAACATCTGAGTGATTTATTTTATGAGTTGAAAAATGGGTGCAAATAGACAACAAGGGTGCAGAAGTAGGTTTTATGAGACCCATTTGGAAAGAGGGTAGTGTATAAGTAATTCATGGGGTACAATCGTGATTTTTCCAGAACTTGCTGATATTAACCTTATTCAAAGGTGGTTTGTAACTTCAATCAATTTATTTTCCCACCTTGAATGAGCTTAATCTTAACTTCAGTTGCATCAACAAACGTTAAAATATCCAAACATAATTTATGCAACTAAAAATCACTTTTTAAGACATTTTTATAACATAAGCTCAAATAGCCTAATTGTTAGAACTATTAATTAAATAACTCTTTAAGCACATAAATTCAATTAAATACCCATAATTAAACATTAAATGAGGGCAAAAATATGCACTCATCATACCCATAATTTCAAAACTTTGTTCTTAGGTATTTTTTTTTTCACATCAACATTGGATCAAATGAATGAACATTACTTGAGAGAAATCAATATTCTAGAAATCAAGTTGCCATGCATAAACAACAGAAATATTATATTTTTCATACATGAGTTAATCTTTTTAATTCACAAGACAATCAATTATGAAAGAAAGCTCTCAAGTTAAATGTGTATTTTCTCACCAAAATTCGCTCAAGTGTTTTCGCTTGTGTTTTCACTCAAAATACTCATGCAAGTAAACACTCATAATACTTAAGAAGACTCTAATATTCACAAACTTTCAAAAAACATGCATTCAAAGATCATGAGGACTTTTTACAGGTTATAATGGGGCTAAGGCAAAGGTAGGAGAAATTTAGGACTTTTGAGGGTTTTGAAATAAAATTGTAGAAAGAATAATGGAGCAAAATTTCAAAAATAATTCTTTTTCGTCTATTGCTGCTTTTGAGAAAGCAATTATTTTCATTTTTCTACATCTGTTTTTTTTTAAACTCCTTCATCATTTTTCCCTTTCTTTTTTCCATTTTTATTAATTTATGGGTGAGGTACTCACCCACACACTTTATTCCTCAACCAATCCTAATATAATTCAGCAGCTTCTTCTTTCTTCATAAGGTAGAATATGGTCTTTTTTTCTTTTCAAGGTTATGCAATAGACTTAAAACACGAAAAAGAGGTTTAAAAGCTAACAATAAGAAATGCCTCAATCATATCAACTCATGCATATTCACCTAAGATGCACAACGAAAGAATCTAGCTAAACATTTGAATATAAACAAAACATGAGCAAGTCACTCAAGAAAAATAGTAATGACACATGATGGTCCATCCTTTGCATTAAGGCTCAAGACTCACAAGGTCAAAACTCTTTCACAAAAGATTTAATCAAGAAATTCTCAAATCACCTCAATAAGCAATTCATAGAAGCAATCCACTCATATCAACATGACTTTTATTTTTCCAGAATTATGATCATCCCAATTATTGAATCAAATCCTAAAAATACAATGTCAATATGTTTTATTGAAAGTAGGGAAATATTTTGGTGGATTTCTTAAGAGACATATTGTTTAAAAGTTTCACTTAGTAAGAACTGAAAAAAACAAGAAAAAAAATCCTACCTATAGTTTGTATCCCCACACTTATTTCAAAAATTGTCCTTGATGGACTTATTTTGGGTAGGAAACGGAAAATTTTATGACTTCTGGCTTAATCTGGCCATATGTCAGCTTGTACCATTTTTTTATATACAAGTCAGCTTGTACCATTTTTTTAATTTTTACATTTTTTATTTTATCAAAACTAAAACCAGAAACATATTTTTGAAATTTTTTTAATATTTTTAAATTAAAAACAGAAAAAAAAAACAAATATGCATGCAATTTAACTTTTTTATCGACAATGTTTTCAATAGAATATGAGTCTAACCTCTTTTCCTTTTGAAGCAACCTTTCCTCTTGCTCCTTAGCCAAGTCAACAAAAATCACCACTAAAAATTTATTTTCATCATTCACATTAACAAACTTGATGTGTGGAGTGTGTGACTTCAACTCAATTTGAGCATCATCAGGTGCATTCAGATGGTTAATTGGATCATCAGTAATCCTTGTAAGCTCATCTTTTGAGCAAAAATCTGCACTTGAAGTTGTTGAATTTGTTGCTTCATCATTAACCAAGTCAGTTTGCAATAGTAGATGCTTCAGTTGCATCTTCGAATGTCATTGGTTCTTTAACTTCACTTGATTCCTCCATTGTATTGTTCTCACAACTTTGCTCATAAAAAATATCATTTGTACTCATATCATCATTAATAGATAAAACTTTATATTCACTTTAAGCATCATCATCATCATCATACCCATCAGTAGATATATTAGCATAAGAATCTTCAATTTCTTCATCACTAGTTGTGATATTTTGAAAAACACATGTTCTTTAATCATTTATTGTGGGTCGTGTTACAATTGTTGTAGCACAAGGTTGGTTGAGAAGTTGAACTTAGCTTTGATACCTAAACCCAAACCTTATAAACTTCATTGGCTTAATAAAGATGGGAATATCAAAGTTGAGCATCAAGTGGACATCAAGTTCTCCATTGGGAAATACAAAGATAAAGTGATGTCATTCCCTTGGAAGCTTGTCACATTCTCTTGGGAAGGCCATGACAATTTGACTGCAAAACCACCTACAATGGTCATACCAATGAGATCAACCTCCTCCATAAAGCTAAAACTTTTTTGCTTCACCCTCTCACACCTAGTCAAGTTGCTAGTGATCAAGCTCAAATGAGATCTAGGAGAGAGGAAGAGAGTTTCAAGAACTCTACTTTAAGTCCTAAGAGTGAGATAGGGGAATCTCCAAGTTCCACTCCTAAGGTCCTTTCTCATGAAACCCTTTTAACTTAAAAATCTTTACTCAATGTGCTTCATGATGAACAACCTTCCTATCTCCTTTTATGTCACTCTTCCCTCACTTGTCTTCCAAGTCTTTCACTTAAGGATCTCCCTCCTTCAATTGTTACTCTTCTTCAAGAATTTCAAGATGTTTAATGGGAACCAACTTAATCCTACATCAAACTTTCTCTTGAGTGTTTGAAGTCACACCTGCCTCACTCGATCATCCCCTTTGGTGTGAACCCCATTTGCACAAGGGCTGACATAGGATTTTAGGGTTAGAACCTTGTAGGAAACTTGGAAAATTAATGAAAAAAGGTGAATTGGAAAGTGGTTGAAATTCCAGTTTAGGTATTAGTTTAGAAACGTCGATATCTCAAGCTGTAGAACTCCAATTGAGGTGATTCCAAAACGACGTGAAAGTTCACGTTCTGAACTTTAATTTAGGCTTAAGAATCACTAATTTTGGGTGACTTGAACGAAAGGAATGACAAGGAGATAAATCTGGGTAGAATTGGTTTTCTAAATTTGGGTGAAGAAGAAAGAATAGTAGGTGAATATAAAAGTGGAAGAAAAGAACCACTCTTTGAAAGGGAGACAACACACAAAGGATGGAAAATTCCTTTGATACAGCCAAGGGGTTCTTAAATCACTCAAGAACATAGGAGAATCACTCTCACTAAGATAGAAGAGATAAAACTCTAATATTTCTGAATAACACTCAACTTGTCTTTGTTAATAAAAATGGTTTAGCTTATATAAAAGCTTTAACCATCAAAATTACAAAAGACCCATTAATTGCAATTATATCTCACTTAAGCTAATAATGATCCACCACTTTATAGCTAATTGTAACTTAAATTGTGGCAACTCAAAAGTCACCTAAAAGCATTGAACTATGAATCCTCTAGGTTTCCCAAATGTTGATGACTAAGTTGCCAATTGGGTTATTATTACAACTTGAAATAATTAGGATTTGCGATTATTTGATTTATTGAGTATGTAAGGTAAAAATGGCATAAAAATTGATTTTAGTTGCATAAAATATTATTGGATATTTTAAATTTTGTTAATACAACTGAAGTTTAATATGGGTCATTAAAAGTGTGGATTTGAAATATTCAAAGTTACAAAATAAGTCCAAAATCAACAAATTCTGAAAAGAAATAGTCAAGAGCTAAATGCACCTCCCAGTTTTAATTTACACACTCCTCTTGCAATTGGACCACAAAAACTTGTTATGCACCCCCAATTTTTACTAAGTTGTACCCCTCCTGCTAATTAAACTCCACTCAACCAGATTATGCCATGTGGCAATCCCCACCTTTCAAATCAAGCCAACCATATGTTGACATGTGTCATGATCCTCCACTCACTAAACTGGCCAACCATACACTGCCACGTCACCATCTCCCAAAATGAAATCATAACCCTAATCTTTCTCCTCTCCCACCATCACCATGCCGGCAGTCGCCACCATGCTGGCAGCCACCACAGATTTGCCGCAGAAGCACCGTCAACCACCTACATCCTTCTCGTCGACACCTACCGCGTCCCATTGCCGCATCTATCTTTACCACCATGACGCACCTGCAGTAACACGACCATCTTCTTTGCAACGAACCACCATCATCATCATCAACCTCAACACCGTACAGCCATTGAAGCTTCCCTACGACGCACCTGTAACCACGTTCGAAACAGCTACAGCAACGAAATTTGCACCATGCTTCGACGTCGACATCCACCAGAACGTCAGCCACGTCGGAGCAGCCACCACCTTCCCTTCTCCACAACAGTAGACCATGAGCACACATACCACAAAACATGGCAGCCACTGCACACGCAAGCACACAAACTATGAAACATGGCAGTCGCTACACACGCAAGCACACACCACAGATCTGCAGCAGAAACGCAACCACCACGCTTAGCTTCATAACCTGCACTTGCACCACTGTTTATGCATCACCACCGTGACATGAGCCTCCGCGCACCACCTGCCATTCACGCGAGAGCTTGCTCGCAAATCCACCATTGCAGCAGATTCAGCATCTCCAGCACCGCATCAAACCAATGACGCCAACACGAAACCAGATCGAAGAAGAAGAACGAGCCAGACCACCACGCTTGAGAATCTGCCTGCATTTGTGCCTTGCTGGAAAACGCACCAGCAACCACCATACGGGAATCGTTGGAAAAGAGTGTGAGAGTGAAACCCTAATTCTGGCAAGAGAGTGCACTCTTCCACATGTCAGTCTGCTATTGCACAATCAAATTGGTCAACTGGTCAACAGGTAAATTGGTCAAAGAAGCAGTCAACTCTGATCAAATTCTGGTCAATATTGTAAAAATGATTAAACAAAAGGGGCAGAATTGGAAATTGGATAAAAATTAAGTTTCTAATTAATTGAATAAAGATAAGATTTTAGCAATTGAACAGATAAAGTCCAAGTCTAATCGAAGTCTATATAAAGAGACCTAAGGGAGCAGAAGAAGACACTTAGCAACTCTCTAGTTTTGGCAGATACTAACGTCTACCACATCTCTCATTCTTCCTTTCCTTTTATTTTCTTTTGTTCATCATATATTATCATGTATTCCATCAAAGCCATGGAGGGCTAAGCTTTTAAGGTTGATTCCATTGTAATTTCTTAACTGGATTATGAGGTTAGATGAATTAATTTATTTGTTCTTTTGATTATTGTTGTGGTTTTTGTTTATCTATGTCCTTTGCTTCTTAATTGAATAGAAAATAATGATTTTAAATCTACACACATGTTAATCATATGAGTTAAAAGGTTTTTAAATTCAATTGAGACTTTACTTTGATTTTATTTAGAAACTTTCATTCGATTAAATAAGTTTTGCCAATAATTGAGATTGTACTTTGATTAAAGGTAATCACTTTAACTAAAATTAGTCAAGACTTTACTTTGATTAATTAAGTTTTCTATTTGGTAAGAAAACAAAGGAATAGACATGATTAGGCATAGTAAAATTTAATTGAGATTGTACTTTGGTTGAATTTACTATGGATAATCTAAAAATTCTCACTTTTAATTGAGACTGTACTTTGATTTAAAGTGATAATGCCAACAAATGAATTGAAACTTGACATTGATTGATTTGTAAATCAACAACAATAATTAATTTAACAATAACCTCTAGATAACCGATGAAGAATCCTATTTTGAAAAAGCAGTGGAATTGACCTATTTTCTATTACTGTGTTTATAATCTTTTATTTGTGTGACATTCATTCTTTACATATCAAAACCCCATATTTTTATTGTTACTAGTTTTAATATCATTTTTATAAGAATCAAATATTTGAGATCAATTTCGTATTCGTTGTGAGACGACTCAAGGTTATCTTAACCCTAACTAGTTTGTTCACTACTAACTTGGCAATACTGAAGTTGCTAAAGTTAAGTAGTGGTAATTTGATCGCCTAACGACAGAGATATCACCCAAAATACAATTTGGTCAGCCAATTTTACAAAGGATTGGGTCACTATTTAAATAAATTAATAAGTTAAAAAAACACTTACAACAAAGTGGTGCATTAGTCCTTCTCCATTTGGGTCATGATGCAATTCACAACCTTGGCCTTTTCTCCTTGAAACGTGGGCTTGTATTAAAATAATATGGAAAACACTTGTTGAAGAGCTTCCTTTGATTTCATTTCTCTAGCCCTTGTCATAGGTCCTCCAAGTTTTTCAAGTGGATATTTGTCCTTGTTCATTGTCAGGTCTCCATTATTCTCTTCCTCTTTAAAAGGATTTATCCTCAAATCGAATTCTCCATTTACATAAAAAAGAGATAAGTCAAACATATTGAAGGTGAAACTAACATTTTACTCATCGAGCAAATACATTTTGTAAGCATTGTCATTTATTCTTTCTAGCACTTTGAATGGACCATTTCCCCTTAGTTGAAGCTTTGATTTCATTTGTTCTGGAAACTTTTCCTTTCTTATGTGCACCCAAACTCAATCTTCGGGTTGGAAGACAACCTTCTTTCTACCTTTGTTAGTTTGCCTTACATAGCTTTCATTTTTCTTTTCAATTTAACCTTTCATTTACTCATGTTGCTTCTTCACATACTCATATTTAGCCTATGCTTCTTTATGCTTAAACATGAAAATGTTTAGTGTAACATCCTGTCAGGATATTATAAATTTTAATAATAATAAAGAAAAGTAATTAATTACACTGCATTTAATAATATATCATTTCCCAAAAACACGGGAAATTAAAATCTTTTTATTAATTCCAAATATAACCAAAGTTCATAAATCATAAAAAACTGAACATAATGAAAAAGCCTCTCATCAGAGTTTACAAAATATTTCAAAGCTGAATAATATAAATACTCCCAGGCTTTTCCCCCACTCCGCGGCTAAGTCTAACCGGCTCGACTTGCAACATCATCTGCTCACGTGTACCGCGTACACGATCATCGCCAAACACAAGCAAATAGGGTGAGCTAAAAGATAAAGCATAATTGTACACCAAACACACACACACACACATACACACACACACACACACATATATATATATATATATGTATATATATATATATATATATATATATATATATATATATATATATGTATGTATAAACAATTAAAATACATCAATAACACAACTATTCTCTTATCCCGCATGCCCACAACTATATATGATATCATTTCATTTCCCAAGGAACTTCCTCATTTTCTATCACATGGCCACAACCATGTATATCGATGCACCTCGCGAAAGACTCATTACCTTCCTTCCACATGGCCACAACCATATATATCAATGTACATCAAGGAGACTCGTTCCAGCTCTTCCACATGGCCACAACCATGCTAGCAGTGTTCTACATCTTCTATTAAGTATCTCAAGACACCTTGCTGCCACACCTATTGGCCACAACTGATAGAGCACGTGCGGGGACCATGCTACGGATCACACACTGTAACGTCAGGTGGAGTTCCCAAATACGAACATAGTCTGTAACGTCCTAGGACTACCAAACTCGTAAGTGAATCACTAAGGAGGGCAATCCATCTGGACCCATCCGTACTGGCCACAACCAGCACACTCACACTGACAACACTCACCAACCCGAGCCACAACTCAAAGGTTCCTCGTGTTTATCCGCTATCCCGAGCCACAACTCAAGGGAAGTCATTCCGGGCCACAACCCATAGAATGCCACGTGCTTAACCCCTATCCTGAGCCACAACTCAAGGATATGTTCCAGGCCACAACCCATGGAACACCAACAAGCCCACCCTTGAGATATCTTAGAAGTCTTTTAGACCACGCTTCACAAATTCCATCTCATCCCATTAAGACAACAATAACTCTTACCGTGAACGCCCAACTGCACCCTCAATCACTTAAGCTAAAAGTCTTTGTTCAAACAGTCCAGCCTATCTCGCTTAAGCTAGACCCACTAGCTTGAGCGAGCCCCTAGAACAGTTGCAACCCGCGAAGTCTCGCTTAAGCGAGCACCTTCTCACTTGGGCGAAGCCATCCATCGCCCAGAACTAAAAGTACCTCGCCTAGGCGGCGAGCCACTCAACGCATCACATTAGCCTCGATATCTAGCTTAGGCGACAAGCTCTCGCTTGAGCGAGATACCCCTTCGCCCAAAATGGAATTTACCACCTGAGCGAGAGAGAGCCCCCAACCACAACCCCTGGCATACATGGACTCTCGCCTGAGCGAGGCACACTCGCCTAAGCGAGATGGCCTGTCGCCCAGGACCAGTTTCCCTCGCCCGAGCGAGATACTCGAGTAGAACCAATACTCGTGTCTCTGCGAATCTCGCCTAGGCGAGTCTAGCTCGCCTGAGCGAGAATTGCATAATGGCTCACTATTTACGCACGTAACTAGTAGTAACCATGCCACAAACTCATACCAAATCATGCCATTCATTTGGAAAATAGTGCATGCACATATGGACACAATTTTGACATAATAAAGACCCCCAAAACCAAAGTTTTGCACAATTACACTGATACATTGCATAATGTCATTATAATCAAATGATTATGTATGAATTCGTATAAAACAGTGCCTAAACACCCCAAACCCCAATGCATCTCAAATACAGTGCATAATCCATAGCATATACTCATAAAATCATGCAATATGATCAAAGGCATACAATTTCGGGTTCAGCTCCCCTAACCTGAAATTTTCCCTTGCTTAGAAATTGCAGAATGTTGGAAATCCCTCCTTGATCACTAGGCAGCCTAACACCTTCCTTTCACTATGCTCTCAATTGCCAAAACCCTCTTCAATTTTCGCACCCTTGCAAAGCCCTCAGAAAACAGCTTCTCCAAACCCTATTCCCCTCTCAAAAAAAAAACGAAATTATGGTTTAACTTTGGATTTTATTATGCTATTCAAGGGCCACTACTTGATTGCTTCTCAGCCCCTTCGCTGCCCCCTTTCTGCTAGGTTTCTCCACCCTTTCATATTCAGCCCACAATTATTTTTTAAGCAAAAAGAGTTAAATCTGACTCACCAAGGTTCGAACCCATGACCTTCTCAATGCCAAATCAAAGCTAAACCACCAAGCCAATTAATGTTTCATGCCAATTCACACACTTTTACAATCATGTTATCACCCAACACGGCCATGTATAATTTTAAAAATAAAAATAAGTCAACCAACACACCAATAGCACACATAGGACTCAAACCCAAGTCCTCTCACACAATCAAAGTACTCTCAACCATTTGAGCTAGTACTATTACACATCATACCCATTAGAATTTAATGTCATAAATGCACTACCTACCCGCATTTATTAATTAATTATTTATTTAATTAATTAAATTCTGTGGATCTTACATTTAGCATATGCAACAAATCAAAGGAGTTAAAGGGTTAAATCCATATACAATCTCAAAAGGTGAATAATTAGTTTTACTATGGACTGCCTATTATAAGCACACTCAACATGAGGCAAACATGTTTCCCAAGACTTAAGATTTTTCTTTAAAATTGTCCTAAGTAATATGCCTAAAGTTCTATTGACTACCTTAGTTTGACCATCAATTTGTGGGTAACAAGTAGTAGAAAATAACAATTTAGTACCAATCTTACCCCCACAAGGTCCTCCAAAAATGACTAAGGAATTTTGTATACCTATCACTCACAATGCTCCTTGGTAGTCCATGAAGTCTCACTATTTCCTTGAAAAACAAGTCAGCCACATGACAAGCATCATCCACCTTCTTGAAAGGTATGAGGTGTGTCGTTTTGTAAAACATGTCAATAACAACAAACATATAATCCTTTCCATTCTTTGTTTTAGGTTTGTCGTCCCGTCGAAATTTTGGTTGCGACAATTGGTAGATTGAGTAGACAATCTTTTTGCAGGTGTTCTATAACCTTGTGAATCAGGATCATGGTCTGTTGTACCCGAATGATATTCTGCATAATCATAAATGCACAATTTATAAATATGAAAATTGTGAAAATATTAGAAGTAGATACAGACAAAATTAGCAAACAACAAAAATAGAAACCATATCAATACTTACAATTTGGCTATCACTAGAGGTTGGTACATCACAATCAATTTTATGGCTTCCATCAACAACCTATTTAGGAACTACATTAGAAGTACTTTTTTGACTTATATGTATAACTTGTTACAAACACATACACTACCAATCAGCAAAGCATACTATAAAATTGAAAAGTTCATTATTAACCATTACCAACCTTTAGTAGTTATTACCTCATTATTCTGGAATTGATAAATAATTAGTGCAACAATATGAGGATTTACGGAAGCTTTTACTATTGATGTGTAACGTCCTAACCAAAAATTACTCATCAAAATAAAACAAAATAAAATTTGATAAAACAACCTCATTTATTAAGTACGATTTCCCAAAACGCGGGAAAATTTAAATCTTTTATCTCAACGCGCCAAACCAGAAAATAAAATTTGTGGCGTTACAGTATTACAAGTATAATTGTTTATAAAACTAATACAAAGGATCCATAGTCCGCCAAAATAAAATCAGTGAAAATCCCCAAGTAGTCCCCACTTCATTTCTATGCATCAGCCTACTCACCTGCATCAACATTTGTTCCTATGTAACAAGTTATATGATCATCGCCAAGCACACACAGATAAGGTGAGCTCATTTAAATAAACCAAAAGAATATCATAATAAGTACATCATCTCAATATCATAACCCGGGTTAGTATTTCTCCCTTATTCCTTAGTTCCTCACTCCCGACAATTTTATTAGACATCGATCATTTCTATACTCTTTAGGTGAGATCAATGATCAATCTTTGTTGCACGAGTGTCTACTCGCCCCTCCGACTATAGGCCACCACCTGATAATCACACGTGGGAATAACTTTGCCATAGCATCTCACCGTGACACCAAGTGGAGCTCCCCAAAACAAACATAAGTTTGTAGTTGTTCCCAGACTACCAAAACTCTATCAGGTGCACTGAAGAGGGCAATCATTCGAAACCTCGTCGTACGAGCCACAACTCGCACACTCTATTAGACTTCCTAAACCACCAGGCTACAACCTAGAGTGGCCACGTGTTACCCCAATACAAGATGCACTCGTAACTGGGCCCCCAGCCAAAGTATCGCATCATAACCATCACCCAAAGCAGTGTAGAAACCCTTCCTTGTGCACTAACTCTGCACCAAATTCGCCTGGCACGCCTCTCGCATCGCTAGGCGGAACCTGGTTCCAGACCGCTTGGCGGGCATCTCACACCGCTAGGCGCCAAGCGCCATCCAGGAGTTTTGTTGCATCGTCACCGCCTGGCGGACCCCAAGCCTGCCGCCAGGCGCCACGCACTCTCTAGAGATTCCGCTGCACCTCTTCCACCTGGCGGAACTAACACTACCGCTAGGCACCTCGCTCATACAAGAACCACCGCCAGGCGCCACACCAGTAGCGCAAATGCCTGGTTTTTGATAATTAAAACAGGTCCCAATTGACCTCAATCATCCAACATACCAAATTGTAGCACACTTATGGCACTCTAGATATAGTTTTATAACTAGATTACCAGCCACACAATAAATCAAGCAAACAATAATTTCCAATGTAGCTCATACACCATAAATAACTCAAACAGTGAAGCATGCATTCTAGCCCACCTCCAAGTATCAATCTCAACCATTCAAGCATATTTACAACAACCAAATTGCACTTTCTATTTCATGTTCGTCATTTTACTATTTGACCAATCCATAATCATCCAATTACATCATATAGTGTCCAAATTACTGATTCCCATATAAATATAGTCCTTATCATGTTTCTACATACAATCCTTATTTAGTTTAATGCATATCTCCCCAATATCACATACTCGTACCCAACTCATTTCATATCTTTTAACAATTATAGTTCATTATCTCACCTGTCAAGTTTTATTCTCACACTTCATAATCAGTTACACAATTTTACATACCATAGGTTCAATTAACTACATCCAAGAACCCCATGCGAGATAAATCAATGTGTCTCCTGCATCTGCGATGTCGCCTGGCGGTAATCCTGGTACTGCTAGGCGGTGCACAATTCAAAAAACAATTCAAAAACAATTCAAAAAAATTCAAAAAATTCAAATAAACTAGAAATTGACATGTGACGTTGACTTTAACACCATCTGGTCAAAATTAACGGCGATGACCAAATTGAGTCATTTTTAAGAAAATAAGGATTAAATTGAGATAACGAAAAACTTGAAGACCAAACTGAAATTTCTTGACAAATAGAGGGACCAAAAGAGTAATTTAACCTAAAATTCATTAAATTGTTATCAATTTTTTGATGAAAAATATTTATTACAAATTTTTATTAATGATAAAAAAATAAATTATTGATATTAAATTTATATAATTCATCATTATATTAGTATCGAGTCACTAAATTTGTTTATAATATAGACTATAATTTATTAGAGCTTCGAAAATTGACTTATAATTTATAAAATTTAGTAATTCTAAAACTAGTTTCTAAATTTAAATAATAATGACTACAAATTTAAGTAACCCAATAATATGATAATTAGAAAAAATAATAGTTTCTAATTCTATTCGACCAAAATTTAATTATTGAAATAAATTTAATTTTTTGTAAGTACTAATTAAAAATAAAACTATATAATAAATAGAATGTTTTTATTTAACAATAAATATTTTACTTAATTATTTATTTCAATCTTTATCATTGTTAATAAAAACAAACTTTCAAAATTAATCAATCAATTTTATCTACCAAAATAAATTCTTAGTAAAGTAAAGTCCTCTAACTAAATAAGATAAAAAAAAATCAATATTTATAGGCTAAATACGTTTTGAATTTCCATTTTTGTTTCATCATAAGCTTGACACTTAGAAAAGGAATTCTATTGTGCTAGACTTGCATATCTCAATTTGTGTTGGACTTGTAGTTCTCGCCTAACATGATCCCAATACATTTTGACTAAGGATATGAATATTTTTCAAATTTCTTCCTTTTTTTCCCTATGAAAGGTTTGATACTTCTCAACCAAGGTGGGTTTGATACATCCCGACCAATAACTTGGTGAGTTCTAGACACAAGGTCTAATACATCTCAATCAAGGTAATCTAATATATCCTCAACCAAGGAAACTATAAGGGTGTGAGACGAGAATATCTCATACAAGGATCAACTAGCTTTGACAAGACATAAATTGAAAATATTTAAACCAACATTAAAAGTTTTTATTTGATGTATTTTTAACATATTTATTATGTTAAATAATTACTATTTTTTAAAGTATATTTTTTACATTATTTGAATTCATTTTTTACTATTTTCAACTTCAAAAAATAAAATTATATTGTATTAAACGAATCTAGGAATATACATTACACATACATTCATCATATGAGTCTAGCAACACACTAACCAAGTGTAAAAAAAAAAATTAGATGATAGTCTAACAATACATATTTAACGAGTATGTTCATACATTGATTAGATGAATATAGCAAAAACACACTAGAAGAGTATAACGATACACATTAAATAGGTTTGTCCATGCACTAATTAGACAAATATAGCAATAAAATATTAGACATAAACGAGTCATTCATACGTTGATTAGACCAATCTATTCATACACATATTAATCAAGACTATTAATACACATTAGATAACTTTATTAATTATTTGATTATATGAGTTTTGCAATACTGCAATACTCATCAGATGAGTCTACGCATACAATAATTAGATGAGTCTTTTACCCATCACATTATACTAGTGTAGTGATAACATTTGACAAGTTTGTCTGTGCACTAATTATACAAGTATAACAATAAAATATTAGACGAGTCATTCATAAACCAATCTATTTATACACATATTAGACAAATTTATTAATATACATTAGACGACTTTATTAATTATTTGATTAGACAAGTCTTGCCACACATAATAAATGAGTCAACGCATACAATAACTAGATGAGTATTTTACCCATCTAATTATATAAGTCCTGTAATACACTCTTTTACCTATTTTGTTGTTCCTGAGAGTTGTTCTTTTATTTTATTTTCTATACCATTTTTATTATTTTATGATTTCTACTTACATACTAAACCTATAAATATTTTTTTTTTCAAGTTTTTTTTAATTATATTCAAAATTTAATTATAAACTTAAAAATATTATTATTTATTTTCTCACTTCTAAATTTCTTTGAATATAATATATATTTACAAACATAAAAGAAAAAACACGTAATTAAACACTAACAATGTATTATCACAAATTTAATAAATTTAGCAAATTTTTAAAAATAATATACAAAGCGTTTGCTAAAGTAAAAAAAAAAATTAAAAATAATAAATAAAGAGGGTTAGGTCATCGCTAAGTTAATTTTAAAAGATAATGTAAATAATAAATAGAAAGGGCTAGACCCTTGTAAGTTAAAATTAATTTTAAAATATAATATAAAGAGAAAGCTAAATCTTCGCTAAAATAAAACTAATTTAAAAAATTATAGAGAGGGTCAGACCCTTACTAATGAACAATGTTTTTTAAATTATTATATTTTATAGTAAGTATACACTTAAAATTATTTAATTTAAAAAAAAAACTACAAAGAATTTGCTAATGGAGAATATTTGTTTAAAAATAACATATAAATAAGATTAGACCCTCGTTAAGTTAAAATTAAATAAAAAAGTAATATGAAGAGTGGACAAAGCCCTCTCTAAGATAAAAATAATTAAAATTATTTTAAATAAAATAAATAAAGAAGGTTATACTTTGTAAAACAAAAACTAATTTAATATATATATATATATATATATATATATATATATATATATATATATATATATAAAGAGACGGCTAAGCCTTTTTAAGAGAAAAATATTTTTTAAAAAATTGTAAAACTTTTTTTTTAACTTATTATAAGCTACAGCTGGTAAGGTGGTTGCTATTTTCATGTTGTGTCTACAAAACCGAAACTATTTTGCTTCCAATTTTTGACTCACGCATTTTTCTGGTTGCTAATTGAATGCATTCTTGTAGTAGTTATGTTTGTGAATTTTTTTCCTTATAGGTTAAAATGTTTTTATTTTACAAAATCTAATCTAAATAATATAATATAAATATATTTAAGTTCATTAAAGTAAACAAATTTGTTTCTATTAATTTAACCAAGATGAAAAAATGAGCCTAATAAATATTTTTTGACATGACTTATGTGAATGCTTCTCCCAACGTTCCTTCAGCTTCTCCAATCCTTTTATTGATGTTTTCATTTATTGAGACTCTTCCATAACAGACATTCAATGCACAATAATCTTTTGTTTCAAAGGAGGTTTTTGTATTGAAATTGAATTGAGCAGGTTTGAATTTAATGCAGTCACCGGATGTTGTAGTGGAATGAGAGTCCCCAAACACTTTATCATCACAGAAAAAGCAAATCACATAAAATAAGTAGGTTTTGTTTTAGAGTCTCATTTTTTTTCCAGACCTTCAAACTTATTATCACTGTACGTGTTTTGAGGTGCACATCGGTTTCATTCTTCCCTTTGTTACTTTGTTTCATTTGATAAAATTAGTTAGATGCCTTCCATATTGCAAATCTTCAATTTCTTTTTCAAGTGTTTTGTTATTATCACTAGGTGAGTTGTGCTTGCATGCAGTGGTGGCAGTTTCCAATCCAAAACTCCTAGGAAAAAATATCGTTCTTTTTTTCTCCTTTTTGTGTTTGATTTTCGGTAGTAGCCAAACTATTTTTGTTATTATTCTGTTGTTTGACTTGAAACAACTTTAGTGTTGTTTAGCAACAAACATTAAGTACTTTATGTATAATCTAACATGTAATACCTCATTTAAATAATAACCTTAATTAAATGAAATGGCACACAGAATAATATAAGAAGCAAGTCATGGAGTATAAAGTCACCACTCTTTATAGTTATCCAGAAGAAACAGAAATGGACTAGGGCACACCACGATGCCACTAACAAGATAGAGTAAGGGGCCAACAGTATTCAAAATAAAGCCCCAAAGCAAGACAATACATGGGCGTTAGCCCTAAAAGGAAACTCAAATCGGCAAAATCCAACCCAGATAGACTATGCAGCGGAATCTCTATTACTTTGTTGACTACGAGGAGTTATCGCATTTGCTCCCATCAATAAATTGATAATCATCGCAAAGAGAGAAAACCACACACACAAAACATACAACAAGAAAAAAGGGTAAGCTAGAGTAGAAAAAGGTTTATCATACTATTATATACAATTTGATATAGTCAAAGATTCATACGTCAACAAAACATGTGATGACTCGCAACCAATACATTAAGACTCAAGACACGACTTATTTGGATACATATAATTAGTCGGATTCATCGGATGCATGCACTTGTGGTGGCTCTACTGCTCTACCGAGCTAATTGTCAAAGGATCCCATCCTACCACACACAAGGTTAGCCTTAAAGTGTCCCAGGCCTCCTGCTACTTTCACCACTTGAGTCAGTACATTCTACGTGAGACTAACTGATTCTTTAGAGTGTCAGGATGCAATTCTTATATTGAATTCTTACTAAATTATATAATGAGGCACCACCATGAAACTCCCACTAACAGGGGTCATGGAATTACATTCTGACCATGAGGCACCACCACGCAACCAACGTGGAATTACGTCCTGACCAGTGAGGCACCACCACGAGATCTCACCAAGAGATTCATGGAATTATACCCTGACCAATGAGGCACCACCACGAAACTATCATGGAATTACGTCCTAACCACACCAACATCATGTTCCATCGATCAATATAACATTATTGCTCATACTAATTCCATGTCACTTTTATAACCAACCATCCCATACATGCCACATGCCAAAATCATGTCAAACTTATCAATTATAATCCATAAACCATTTCACCTATACATATCCACCCAATTCATGTTTTAACAGGGTAATATAATGAAAACAGATGGCAAACATCCAAGAATAGAGAAGAAAACAAGTCTTGGCACGTTCTCGCCTAGACCTCGCTCAGACTGACACGCCTCGCTTAGGCGAGAGGTTTCCCTCGCTCATGCGAGCTCCTTTCGCCTAGGTGAGAGCTTGAAAAGAGGAATAATGTTGCCACCGCGTTCTCTCACTTAGGCGAGACCTCCTCGCTTGAGCGAGATGGCTTCTCGCTCAAGACTGGAGCTCGTCGCTTGAGCAACAGCTCGCGCAACACCTGGGAGGGTTTTCTGATACTCTCGCTTAGGCGAGTTCCATTCGCTTGGGCGAGATTATTAGACTTCCTCCACTGTTCACGCATACAGCAACCAAAAACTCATCCAAACAGCACCCAATACATGATCATACCATCATAAGTGCCACACAAACATCAGAATCACAAAGCGGAACTAAAAATGAACCAAAAAGATAAAAAGACGTGAAACCCTAGCTTCCCTTACGTGGAAAGAGCTAGCAAAAGACTTCGACACCAAGTAGCAGAGCACAACAACTCTAAGAATGGATCAATAAGCTGGAAAATAGTGGATCAGAACAGAAACGAGGTCATTGAGATGAGCCTCAGAGGAAACACAAAAAGTAGAGTTAAAGGGAAGTGTATAAGGGTTGAAGGTCAACTTACGTGAAGTAGGATGAGCTTGTACAAACTTGACAGAGGTGGAGATCAAACCCTAGCAGAGAAATGCTACTACAGCTCTAAGAGAGGAAGGGGAAAGTTTTCTGACAAATGAAGAGAATGAGCTGGTTAAGGCAGTTTAGGGTCTTTGGCTCCTTATAGCGGACAAATGAAGAGAATGAACAAAAATCCGATAGACTTTTTAGAGGGAGGGTCCCATTGGCGTGCATCCAGTAGGAATTGAACCTACGAATTCGCCAATTATGAGTTGGGCTCTTTAACCATTCAGCCATGGATGCTTAGCGGGAATCCTCGTACATGGTGAATAACCAAATTCCAATTGAAGTGAAATCTTTCGGATAAATCAATGCAATTAGGAGGATTCGATGAAAGGACATCAA
>Ga0214542_1007043_pt1 | contig 19921 bp, 14 predicted proteins | sample CNSS1metaG_FD_160096 | JGI IMG/M metagenome (GOLD analysis project Ga0214542, IMG submission 160096) | Root nodule microbial communities from cowpea collected in UCLA plant growth center, Los Angeles, California, USA - CNSS1 | ecosystem: Host-associated > Plants > Roots > Nodule | place: USA...
GGTGAAGGTGTGGGGGGTGGGATTGTATTCACTTTCTTCCTCTGTAGGCTGGAAAGCCGGAGACTTCACAGCTTCAGAGGTTTCTTTGGCTTTTCCCTTCAGGTTGGGATCCGCCTCGATCCTTCGCTTGAGGCGAGAGTTCTCTTGTCTCAGCGCCTCCATTTCTTCAGCACTGCGCTTCTTCAAGTCTGCGAGTTCTTGTTGCATCTTTGCTTGGCCGTCTAGGATGGCGGCCAAGTCAGGGGTGATGCTGGGAGGTCCAGAGGGACCAACATCCGCTTGCTTTTTCGCTCCAGCTCTGTTGCGGGTAAAAACCATCTTCAGAGAAAAAACGGGTACTAAAGGTGTTCGTCTTGTGCCCCACGGTGGGCGCCAATTGTTCCTGCAGAGAACAAATAAGATAGATTAGGCACAAGCGTCACCTTACCATGTAGTCCGCTATCTCCTCAGTTGGTCTCTTCCCGGTCGATACATGTTAGCTTGGACCCAGGAGGGGTTACCTGCAGAAGAGTCTCCGAAGCTCAAGTAAGTCAAAGTTCTCCTAAAGTCAAATCAGTGATATATGAATGCGTACCTTTAAATGATGGGGTCCACGCGTATTTATAGAGCATTAATGACGTTTGACCATTTCATGGGCTGGGCCTTGACTTGGGCCCTACGTGGGGCTTGCGAGTGGGCTAGGGCCCAAACCCAGGCCCTTAAGGTTCATTGGAAGTGGACGTCTCCATTATGTTGAGTTCGTTAGAGTGGTCGGCCTAGGTTCTAAACTTAGCAGATATTGTGGAGTGGTCGGTCTAGGCCGGCTATTTGTCTTGATGGCTTACGTTGGTGTAGGTTAGGCTAAGCCGGACTAGGCTGGATACTTGGCTGCCTTGATATGCATATTGTTTACTTGTTTGGTCTAGCTTGGTTAGGTGTGGTACAACTAGTTTTAATAATCATTATTCTGTCCAATACAAAGTTTGAACTTTTTGAAGATTTATGTATGTACCTATTATACACATCCATACATATTTCATTGTCCAGAAAGTCATTATAATCTACAATATAGAATCGATACAATTTTATTAAATTGAAAATTGGATTTGAAAAAGAAAAGAATGCAATATAATAATTAACAAATAATTAGTGTAAGATTAATTTGTACACCTCTTATTAAAGATTTTCAAATATTTCAGTGTAAATCACATTTGTAGTTATAGTGGTTACATCTCCATCTTCATTCAAAATTATTATTTTCAATCATTTTTTTTTTGTTTTTACTCTAGAAATTGCTACATATAGTTGTCCATGAATGAATACGGAGCGAGGAATATAAAGTCCAACTTTAGAAAGAGTTTGCCCTTGACTTTTGTTTGTTGTCATGTCAAAGCATAGACATATAGAAATGTCTCCTTTGAAACTTGAAAGGCATGCTGGAATAAGGAGTCAAGTTTATTATTGGTATGGATATTTTATTACCAACATTTTTGCTTGTTATTACTGTAGTAGAAATAACATTATTTTATCACCAACTTTATACGTTTTCTTGATTAATGTTTCTTAAAAGCATGATAGGTACACCAACTTTCAATTTAATACTATGATGGGAAACCCCTGAGCATTTAAATATCATTGAGAAACCATAAAGTAAACCACTCACATTGAATTTCTTGATTTTCATCATCTGGAATTAAAAGAATTGGTGCTATACAAATGTTGCCTTCACCATTTTCACTCAAATCAATACGTCCATTTCTAATTTTTAGATTTCAATGAGTAAATTCTTTTATGGTTCTTGCACTTTAATTTAAAATTTTAGTCTTAATCTCATGTTTTCTGAAAGATTTAGAACTGTGCAATGTTGTCACAAATCAAAGTAGTTTATTGATGTCTTCACAATATCAAATCTTGATCCCTTTTTAACAATAGACAAAATTTGTCTAAAATCACCTCCCAACACAACAATCCACCAAAGGGTAACATTATCTTCATTTTTATCTCTCATAATATCTCTCAAGGTTTTATCAAAAGCTTCAAAACATAACTTGTTCATCATAGTTGCTTCCTCCCATATAATCAGTTTTGTTTCCCTGCAATATATTTATTATATTAACTAGCATAAACACAGACGCGATAGTGCCTATGTATACACATTTTTTAAATATGCGTGATAATATATTAGTAGGTTATATTGTAAAGCCAATTTATTTCTCTGCCCTAATAACTAAGGGACTGCCCCAATCTGTTGGGCCTAAGGCCAGCCCAAGAAGTTCCCAAAACACCTAAACCTAAACCTAACGCCTCATTCTGCTAATTTTCAGAGAAGATTGTTCCCCTACCCCCACTTGCAGCTGAATGTAGAGCTCTGCTAGGGCATTCTCCGAGCAACCGTTGTTTCACTCTAAGGTCTCATTCGGGTAAGTTGAACTTAGACTTTACCCTTCTCTTTCCATTCCCGTGCCTTGGTCTCTGTTGGGTTGAATCTAAAATAGTAGGCATAGTAATACATCTATTTTCCAGTTTTACTGCGCTGGTTTGGGTCGCTGTACCTTCCCCTTCCCAGTGAACTTCAATGCTCCTATTCAAGGTAAGGGAAGCTAGACTTCATGCTTTTGATTCACTGTTTGGTGTGCTTTGGTCCTGTTTCGTGTTTTGGTGATAGTATGTTGTTTCTGGTGGTAGGAAAATGCTTTGGGTGTTGTTGTGAGCGAGTCCCTGTTTGAATATGCGTGGTTCAGTGGTGAGTATTGATATACTCGCCCAGGCGAGCTCATCTCGCCCAGGCGAGAATAATAGGAACTCGCCCAGTTTTTCTACTCGAGCGCTCGCCCAGACGAGGGGCTGTGTTTTGAGCGACGAACTGTCTCGCTCAAGCGAGACAATCTCGCCTAAGCGAGAGCTCGCGAAATTCTCCAGGAGCCATTGTTGCAGTCTCGCCTAAGCGAGAGTCTGCTGCTTGAGCGAGAGCACTCTTCTTGCCTGAGCGAGGACTCCAGCTTGAGCGAGACCTCTTTTGGGTTTTTGCTATGCTTTGTTTCATGAATGTTGATGGTTGTTTGATTGGCTGGTTCATTGACTTATTATGTACAAAGGGGGTGGATATGCATGTACTATGTATGTATGGGGGAGAATAAATGAATTGGAAATGAGCTTGGCATGAGATATATTTGATGGTTGATCACTCATACTAAATGACATGTTAATAGTATGCATAGGAACTTCATGATTAATTGATAATGCATGAGTAAGGTTTATGTAGGACATAATTCCATGACCCTTGTAGCTGGGCTCGTGGTGGTGCCTCATCTTATGGACGTAATTCCGTGGACCCTTCTAAGGGGAGTCCTCGGTGGTGCCTCAGCGATAGGACCTAATTCCATGAACCTCGAGGTGAGGGTTCATGGTGGTGCCTCGAGACCAGGACGTAATTCCACGAGGGTAACATGGTGGTGCCTCAAGGCCAGGATGTAATTCCACAAAGGCCACGCGGTGGTGCCTCTTGTAAGGGTATAATTCCGCGAAGGCGTCGCGGTGACGCCTTACTGCTAGGACGTAATTCCACTGCCTCGTGGTGGTGCCTCATTGAGCGTATCCAGATAGTCAAGTTTTGGTGTCTTATATGGTTTGGTGCCTCATATATGGATGTCTGCCATTTATGCCTGAATATGAAATTGTATGTTGAGTGTATCATATGATTGTGTGTGGTTTCTTCCTTTGCGATGATCATCAACCTTGTTGATATGAGCAGATGTGAGAACTTCTAGCAGTGGTAATAATAGAGATGCTACGGTTTGATGATATCTTGGACGACTATCAGGCTCATTATGGGGGCCTCAGCGTTGGAGTTTAGTAGTAGTAGTAGTTTCTCTCGCTCTTGGCGAGTTTCTGTATCTCGTTTAGGCCTATAGAGCCTCTTCCTTTTGTTATGGATATGTTGGGGTACTGTGTACGTCATATTCTGTCTTTCCGCACTCTCTGGATATTTAATATATGTGGCGTTCATTTAAATTGATTTATCTATTTAATTGGGATGTTACATATATTATAATGTTATTAAGTTAATATATAAAATAAAATTATATTTATTAAAAATAAAATTATATTGTAACGGTCAATTTTAAAAAATTTAATAAATAATTATATTTTAAAGGTTAAAATTGGAATTTTGAAATGTAGACACAAAAGAGGGAATCCTCTTTATATATTATTATAAATTTAATTTTATAAACATATAATTATAGTTTAAAATAAATATTTAATTTTGTAAAATTTAACAATAATAGTTTGACTTTTTTTTATAGTAAAAATATATATTTAAGTTATTTATAAATATATTTTTAAAAAAATATATTATATATTATTTAAAAAAATATATATTAAGATTGAGTTAATTAAAATTAGGATTTCGATTTTAACTTTAAATGAAACATTAGTTAGACAATGTAATGTTCCAATTAAATAGATACAATCAATTTAATAAAACGCCACATATATATAAATATCCAGAAAGTATGGAAATTTGGGATATGATGTACACAGTACCCAAACATATTCATAACAAAAGGAAGAGGCTCCACATGGCCTAAAACAAGGTACATAGTCTCCTCAAGAGCGAGAGAAACTTAAACTACTAAAACTCCAATAGCTGTGGGCCACCAAAGTGAGTCCGATACTCATCCAAGATTCATCAAGTTGCGACATCTCTATTATGGTTACCAATGCCAGAGGTTCTCACATCTGCTCACATCAATAAGATTCATGATCATCGCAAAGGAGGAAACCACACACAATCATACAAACAAGCAAAGGGTAAGCTAGTGAAAAAGTCCTCATATCATACACTCAACATACAATTACATATTCAAGCATAAATAATGGGAAACCACACATGATATACCCAACCATTCAAAACTTCAAGACTAGACTATCCGTATATGCATAATGAGGTACCACCACGAGACAATGAAATTATGTCCTAGCAGTAAGACATCACCACGAGGCCTTCGCGGAATTACACCCTTACATGAGGCACCACCACGTGGCCTTCGTGGAATTACGTCCTGGCCTTGAGGCACCACCACGTTACCCTCGTGGAATTACATCCTGATCTTGAGGCACCACCATGAACTCTCACCTCGAGGTTCATGGAATTAGGTCCAATATTTGAGGCACCATCGTGGACTCCCCCTAGAAGGGCCCACAAAATTATGTCCATATGATGAGGCACCACCACGAGCCCCCGCTACAAAGGTCATGGGATTACGTCCTACACAAACCTTACTCATACATTATCAACCAATCATGAAGTTCCTATGCATACCATTAACATGTCATTTAGTATAAATGACCAACCATCAACCATATCTCATGCCAAGCTCATTACCAATTCATTAGTTCCCACCCATAACATACATAGTACATGCATATCCACCCCCTTTATATAATAAATCAGTGAACCAGCCAATCAAACAACCAATAACATTCACGAAACGAAGCACAACAAGAACCCAAGCTAGGTCTCGCTCAAGCTAGGAGCCCTCACTCAGGCGAAAGGAGTGCTCTCGCTCAATCTGCAGACTCTCGCTTAGGCGAGACTGCAACAGTGGCCCTAGAGGATTTCGCGAGCTCTCGCTTAGGCGAGGCTGTCTCGCCTGAGCGAGACAGTTTGTCGCTTAAAAACACAACCCCTCGCTTGGGCGAGCGCTCGAGCAGAAAACTGGGCAAGTTCCTACTATTCTCGCCTAGGCGAGACGAGCTCGCTTGGGCAAGAATATCAGTTCTCTCCCACTGTTCCACGCGTGTTCAACCAGGAACTCATTCACAACAACACCCAATGCATTTTCACAGTATCATAAGCAATACACTATCACCAGAAACATGAAACAGAACCTAAAGCATACAAAAAGGGAATTAAAACATGAATCCTAACTTCCCTTACCTGGAACTGGCTAGAAAGAGGGTTCAACTCCAACAGCGGGACACAACAGTTCCAGGAACGGATGAGCGAGCTGGAACAGAAAAGTGGAACGAGTCTTAACACAAGCTCACAACGAAACCCTAGCTAGAAAAGTGAACAACGAACGGAAAAGGGATGTATGAGTCGTAGAGTACTTACACGAATCAAGAAGATGAACTGAGCTCACTGGATCGAGATTGGGGTTAAACCCTAGCAGAGCTCTAGGGAAGAAGTTAGGGACTTGACGGCTACGTTTTCTGTGGAATGAAGTGAATGGATTAGACTAGGGCAGACTTAGGATCTGGTTTCCTTTTTGGGCCAGCCCTAGGCCCAACCAACCTTGGGGCAACCCTTAAGGATTTAGGTAGAAAATAAATGGGCCTTACAGACAATGTTAAAAAAGTAAATAATAGACTATAATAATATAATGAATGATATAAAAATTGTTGAATAAATATCGTAAAGTACAAATATTATAAAAGTAATGTGAAAAGTATTCCATATAAAACTACATAAGATATGTTATTTATAAAAATGTAAAAATAAAAAGGTTAGACAATGCAGGAAAAAATAAATAAAGGGTCTATAAGAACAAATAATAACAAATATAAAAAATAAATTCTATAAAAATACAATGATCGGATATCTGGTTGACGTGTCTAAGTTGTGGTGTTTTAGCACAAATTTATATTTCAAACTCCTATTTATAGTGTGTGTCTTAAAGTAATATAAATAGTTTAATAATTGAATTTACAATATTACGTTATTATCAACTTTTAAGGTATAATTTGAATTATTATTAAATCTTTTAGAAACAGGTTTAATGTAATGTAGCGTGTTAAGTTTAAAATATATTAAATAAATAAATAATTTTTGTGTGAAAAACATTATATATTGTCATTAATAAACATGTATGTGCAGATTGAATTATCATTGATTTGTGTTTAGATAAAGATTGAATTGCGGTATATGTGTATGAAGTATATGTATTTAAGAATATTGTTTGTATAATGATTACAGTTTTGAGAATGCAGTGGTTGTTCCTAACGATGCTGCTAGACGAATTTGGATCGGGTCGGAACAATTATAAAAGAAGTGATCAAAAGGGGATAATGTCTTTACACAAATATAAGGTTTATGTTGGTTTATCAACAAGCTAAATTGCAAAAGAACATTGGAGTAGTTTATTAACAAGCTAAATTGTAAGTTTTTTTTTTTTTTACTTGAGATAATATTGTTAGTTTGCTCTTGAGAAAAAGTTCTTTCTTCTTCAAGATAATTTCTATTTATCTAGGTCTTGAAAGATTGTTGTTGCAAGTTGTTTTCTATCTCTTATGAGTTTTGAGAAGATCTACATTTGTCAAGTTGCATGTGATATTGTAAATGATAATGATTGTAATAAATGTTTTTTATGCAACATGCAGAGATGAAATATAATATGTTGAGTTTCCTACTCTCCATAACTCAATAGGTCTTTGATATCGTTGTCGTTGACGCGATCAAATTTCCATTACTTAATTTTAGCAACTTCAGTATTGCCAAATTAATAGTTAATAAACTAGTTAGGGTTAAGATAACCCTGAGTCGTCTCTCAATGAATACGAAATTGATTTCAAATATGACTCTTATAAAAATGCAATTAAAACTAGTAAATATGAAAATATGGGGTTTTGATAAGCAAAGAATAAATGACACACAAATAAAAGATTGTAAACACAATAATAGTAAATAGGTCAATTCCATTTCTCTTTCAAAATAAGATTCATCATTGGTTTTCTAAAGATTATTGTTATTGACTTCTTGTTTAAGATTTCAAATTAATCAATGTAACTTTTTAATTAATTTGTTGACGTCCTTACTTTTAACCAAAATAATTTCTCAATTAAAAGCAAGAACTTTGTAGATTAGTCCTAGTAAATTTAACTAAAGTAACTTCTCAATTAAACATTACTAGTCTTAATCATGTCTATTCTTTTAGACTTTTATATCTAGTAAAAAGTTAATTAATCAAAGTAACTTCTTAATTAATTTAATCTAAGTTTCTATCTCTAATCAAAATATCTTCTCAATTATTAGCAAAAACTCATGCAATCATTTGAAAGTTTCTAAAAATTAATCAAAGTAACTTCTTAATTAAAATTTAAAAACCCTTAGATTCATATGATTGTTATGTTATTTAGATTTAACACTATGCTAACTTGATATAATGTAAAATTCATTACTTTAACAAGATTAAGAACTAAAAGACATAGATGAAAAATAAATCTCAACAAGAATCAAAAGAACAAATAAATTAATTCATCTAACATCAGAATCCAGTTAAGAAATTACAGTGGAATCAATTCTAAAAGCTTAGCCCTTTATGGCTTGGATGAAATAGATGATAATATGATGAAGGAAAGAAAATGAAAGGAAGATAGATATATGTGGTTGATGACGGTATCTCCAAAACCAGAGAGTTGCTAAGTGTCCTTCTTCTGCTCCCTTAGGCCTCTTTATATAGGCTTCAATTGGACTTGGACTTTATCTTTCGGTTGCTAAAATATTTTATCTTTATTTAATTAAGGCTTAAATATACATTTGATCCCTATTTTTGTTGATTTTATTCAATTTGGTCCCTATTTTCGTTTTATGTTCAATTAGATTCTCATTTTCGTCAAATTGTGGTCAATTTGATCCTTTTCACTAACGGTGTTTAAATAGTTAGCGTTTTTGAACAGTACATGCCACGTGTCAACTCTTGGTTTTTTTGATTTTTTTTGATTTTTTTAAATTTTTTAAAATTTTTTTAATTTCAAAAAAAGTGTCCACGTGTCAAGTCACAATTGTGCCACATGTCAATGGTAGTACCACGTGTCAGTTTGTAGTTTTATTATTTAGGTTTAATTATGCCTTTGGTCCCCATTTTGGAGTCAAAATCTCAAAATGGTACCCAAATTTTTAAAAGTCTCAAAATGGTCCCCTTTTTTGTTAAAATGTTTTACGTTTGCCCTTTCCGTTAAGTCAAGGTTGATGCTGTTAGAGAGAGTGTCACATGTGAGTTCCTCGATTTTTTGAATTTTTTTATTTTTTTTTTGAGTTTTTTTTTATTTTCTATTTTTTTTTTGAATTTTTTAAAAAATCAAAAAATTGTCACGTGTCAAGCTGTCATCGTGCCACGTGGCAGTGACATAGTGACGTGGCAGTGACAGTGACACGTGTCAGTATTATGCCAGGTGTCATTTCCTTACTCTCAATTTGGTCCCTTTATTTTAATTTGTCTCAATTTAGTCCCAATTTTTGTAAAAATTAGCAATTTTGTCCCTCTCCAAATGGAAATCAAATTTACTTTTATATAAATGTTATACAAATATTTTTATTAAATTTGATATTTTTATTCAAACTGATATTTTTATTATATATTTTTAACATAGCTAAGTTTATTTAAAATTATGTTTCACATTTAACTTTACTTAAAATTGTTTTCAAATTTTAAATTTATATGTGTTTTATTGTTACATGAACTAGTTAATTTATGAATTTTTTTCCATCAACATTATTTTCTATTAACAACTTTTAAACCATTTATATGTGTTTTAAATTTATATGTGTTTTATTGTTACATAATTTGTATAAAAGATATTAAATTTAGTGTTAATTTGAAAGGGACAAAATTGATTTATTTTAACAAAAATTAGGACTAAATTGAACAAAAATAACGAATATAGGAACTAAATTGAACAAAAAAATAATACTACCACAAACTGACACGTGGCACTAGCATTAACACGTGGCACAATTGTGATTTGACACGTGGACCATTTTTTTGAAATTAAAAAATTTTAAAATAATTAAAAAAAATCAAAAAACTAGGAGTTGACACGTGGCATGTACTGTTAAAAAACGTTAACTATTTAAACACAGTTAGTGAAAAGGACCAAATTGACCACAATTTAACGAAAATGAGGACCTAATTGAACATAAAACGAAAATAGGGACCAAATTGAATAAAATCAAGAAAAATAAGGACCAAATGTATATTTAAGCCTTTAATTAATTATCAACTTAACTTCTATCCAATTTCCAATTCTGCCCCTCTTATTTGAACGTTTTTGCAGTTTTGACCGGAGTTTGACCAAAGTTGACTGCTTCATTGACCAATTGACCAGATTTGACCAGTTGACTGCCCTACCTCCACATGGATTGCGGCTGCTGGTTCCGGTGCGATTTCCGCTGCTGCGCAGACAGGTGCGATGGCTCGGTGTTGTGTAGGTGCCCGGTGGTAGAGCGTGGACTGCTGGTGTTGAAGCTACACGAATCTGTGGTGATGCTGCACTGTTGCAATGGAGATGCTCATCAATGGTGTTTTGTTGTAGATTGAAGGCTCGAACAGGTGCAGGGATGTTGGTTGAAGATGATGGAAGCCTGTAGGTTGCAGGCGCTGCTACTGGTGCGAGGTGAAGCGAGCTTCCATGGTGGTGGTGGCTGCCAGCGGTGCGTGAGGCTGCTATTTTAGTGGCTATCATGGTGCATCTGTTGCAGGTTGGTGGCATAGTGATGAAGATGGCTCGCGTTTCGTGAGAATCTACTGGTGCGTGTTGGTTCCAGCGATGGTGATACGTTGTTCTGGTTCGCTGCTGCAATGGAGAAGATGGAGATCTGTTCTGTAGCTGCAATGGAAGATGGAGAGCGGTGCAGATCTCGCTGCTGCAGTTGTGGTGGCTGCGGGATGAAGATGACTCATGCTCCCATGGTGGTGTTTGCGGCTGGTTCGTTGCAGGTGGCGTAGCTCGTGTGGACGACGCGGTGAACTCCAACGAGTTGACAATGAGCGTTGGCGGCTATAGGAGATGATGAAAATTAGGTTTCTATTTTTGGAGATGGAAGAAGATGATGACGTGGCACGCCCTGATTGGTTCATATGCATGTACAAGGATTATGCCCTCATGGCTTCATCTGGTTGGTCAACTAAATTAGTGGAGGATTGTCACATGACAGCATCAGAGTAAATGGAGTTTAAGTGGTAGGAGGGGTGCAACTTAGTAAAACCTGGGGGTGCAGAACAAGTTTTTGTGGTCCACTTGCAAGAGGAGTGTGTAAATAAAAACTGGGTGTGCATTTAGCTCCTAACTAATTCTTTTCCAGAATTTTCTGATGTTGAACTTACTTTGTACTTTAAATATTTCAAATCCACACTTTTAATGACCAAAATTAAACTTCAGCTACATTAACAAACGTCAGAATATCCAATAATATTTTATGCAACTAAAATAAATTTTTATGCCATTTTTACCTTACACAATAATCACAAATCCTAATAAATCAATCATTAAGCACAAAAATTCTATTAAATCCCCAAATATAAATATTAAATGAGGACAAAAGTTTGAACTCATTAGTCTTTCCTTTAAGATATCCTAATTTAATTGTTTTATACATAGTAGGCCATGCTTCTTGTTTTTTTTTTTATTAGAAGTGCTTAAGAGTTGAATTTGAATTTAACATAGTTCTAGCATTTTTTTTATAATAATCAATGATATCATATAACTAAAAATATCGGAGATCCAAAAAATTATTTATAAAGTTATAACGAAAATCATAAGGAGTTACAACGAAAACATTGTTGTATGAATATAGATAATTTAGAAAAATGGTGAGCAGGAGAGGTGAGTGGTTATATTGAATGGTGGTGAGGGGTAATAATAAGCATTGAGGTCAATGCAATTAGCACCATGAGCCTGAAGAGAGAGGTGTTGATAGTGTGTGAAAGTATTAGGTTAAATTACAATATTTTTGTTGGGTCAAATATGGTCCAATTTACAACAAAAACATCATTTGCACTTTTAACCCAACAAAAAACAAAGAAAAGAGATAACTCGTGTTTTATTATAATATTTTTGTCGGGCCTATGACCTAATTTTCAACAAAATTATCATTTGGGCTATCAACCTATAAGAAAACAAAGAAAAGAAATAATTAGGGTTTCTTCCCTGTGTTGCTACCCTACGCAAAAAAGTAGATTGCCTCTACAAATGGAGTTTTCTTTTCCTGCGTCGCTTTTTTCGCCTCTGTTTTGCTTCAGCAAACCGTGATGCAAAAAATTGCAGTAATGAAAAACCCGCATTGCCACATCCATGTTATGGCGGTTGTAGAAAACAAAGAAATATATGAAGAAGGGGATTATATAGTTTTGACTATATATAAAATGTTACAAGTTATATATACACACAAAGCTAACCCAAAAAGCCACAAGTAAATGGGATTAAAACATGGGTCTATACTAACATCCCCTCAAACTCACAATGTTTCAATATGTTTGGTTTGCTCATGAAAAATAGAGTTGGGAGCAATATGAATAACACTTTTATTGTCATAATGTAGAGGTGTAGGATATTTCAAATAGACACCTTTATCTACAAGTAACCAACGAAACCAAATATTCTTATAGGTGGTCAAAGGCATGGCGTGATACTCAACTTCTATATGGACAATCAAGATGTAACATCTTGTTTCTTACTTTTTCATGATATAAGTGAATCACCAAGAAAAATACACCACCCAGTAGTGGATTTTGTGATCATTAGGATCACCATTCCAATCTACATCATAATACGCACGCAAGTCTAAAGACAATGTAGAAGAAAGCAAAAGAGACTGAAACTGAGTACCTCGAAGATACTTGAGAATATGAAGAATAACACCCCAATGAACTGTTGTGGGAGCTTAAACAAATTGTGATGAATCCAACCTAAGGCTTATAGCTCGGGCCAATGCCTAGGCCCAATTTTCATGGTCACATGCATCTCAAGCTCAAAGCCCATGAAGAGGCCCAATAACAAGGAGCATTCTAAAGAAGATCCAAATGGGCTTTCCTCAAAATGACCACACTTTTCATGGGCTTCAATTACTCTTTTCATGGGCCAAAGAAGATGTAAAGATATGAAGAGATTGCATGATTGAGCATTAAAGTAGCCTTTTAAATTGGTTTCATTGTTTAGGCCTTGCTTTCATAAATAGTAGGCTAAATAAACTTGACCATTGGATTTTAATTGGGCTAATCCAAGCCCAATAGGAAGCATAAGTCGAGACACTCCATTCACCACAAGGAGTGCTAAGGAGTGCCATGACACTTGTCACGCATCCAACCTATCATGTGCATCCAAGGGCCAAGAAAGAGACTTCTTGTCCAAGATTATATTGCATTTCAAACACAATTTCATGTGCATGTGCATTAGTGCCCTTCTCTTCTATAAAAGGGAGTCCTATCGCACTTTGTAGAGTTTACTCTTGAAATTTCTAATAGAATGATTGTGTTGAGATCACTTCACTCTTCTATTATTTTGAGAGCACCTAAGCTAGAGGTTTACAACATTTCCTCTAGTCACCTTCCACTAGCCTAGCTTCTAGTCTAGTTCTCCTTTCACCACTTCAAATTCCATTGCTAGAAGAGCTTAAAACACTTGTCTCCATGCCATTTTTCGCTACCTATGGAGTTTCTACTAGCCACCACACGTTAGAGCTCCATCAAATTGGTATCAAGAGCCACTACTAGAAAAACGTTAATTACCGACGGATATATTTCGACAAATACAAATTCGTCGGTAATTGATAATTACCGACGGAATTTCCGACGGATATTAATGTTGAACTTACCGACGGACGTATTCCGTCGGTAAAGTAGACAATTAAATTGTTGGATGTGTTTACCGACGGATTTATCGACGGATGTTCATTTGGTAATTTACCGACAGATCTGAGCCGTCGGTAATATCCTTTTTAAGTGCACCGACGGATCTGCGTCGTCGGTAATGTAGTCGATGAAATCAGAATTAAGAATTGGGATTCCCTCTTTCCCGTTTTCATTTCCCACTTCTCGTATCAGTTCTCCCTTCTCTTCTCTGCTCTCTTCTTTGCCGGTCCACTGCCCCCCACTGTGCCAATCAATGACCTTGCCATCTCCACTGCCCAGTGAGTCTGATCGGAGTCGTGGTTCGTCGCCTGTCGTGAGGTTCGTCGCCTGAGTCTCGCTGCGGGAGCTCGTCGTCGTGGGTAGCGGAAGTTTCAGTTCTGTCGTGGAGGGACGCCGCCGTGTGTAGTGGAAGCACCGGCCATCAGAGGTCTTCCTGTGTCAGTGCCACTCCGTCGAGGTGGAGAGGTACGAATTTCTTCGGTTTACCGAAACAATGTGCGTTTTGGTGGTTGTCAGAGTATTAGGAGAATGATATCTTTGTGCTTCAATTTACCCAAACAATTGCATCCCTTGATTTTGTGATTCTGTGGTATTAGGAGAATGATGTTTTGTGCTTTCGTGATTTTGTTTGATTCTGACATATCGTTCCTTGTCTCCCAATACAACAAATAAAGCTAATAACTTTCGTGATTTCCCTTTTTAGCAGCAATATTATATTTAGGAATTGATAAATGAGATTTTGATCATAAATATCATACTTTTAGAGATATAGAAATGTTTATAAGCATCTACCTCCTCTAATATTAGAAGCTTTTGGTATGTCCTTAACATTGTACCAAATGATTAAAGGTTCAATGCTTGCAATTCCCATTGTTTAACCCGAGCAGACAACTTTGTCCTTGTATCTGATTTTGACCTTAGTTTTCATCATTCACATATCACTTACAATGTGTTTGTTCCATTGCTTCATATTTCCTTTGTTGATTTGGGATGTCTTAGCTCATTTTGACAATTTGTAGTTCATTTTGGAGGCTTTAACTAGGCAGATTTTAATTCCCATGTTAATCTTGATTTGTGATTTGTTCTCCACCTTAATTTGACTCATTAGAAGTTGTCCAAGTAGTTTTATAACATTTTTATGTAGTAGTTATCCCTAGTTCTAAATTTTTACAGTTTTAGTGTACTTTAGTTGTACTTTAAGGTCTTAGGTAGCTACATTTTCAATTCTAGTTAGTTTCCTCAGTGAAAGCTGTTTTGTAGTCATCTTTTGCCAATAGAAACTTGTTAGGATAGTTGGATTACAATTGCATAGGTTAGCTTAGTACATGCATATGCATTTGGGTTAATTTTATAGACTAGTCTTGGTTTTAGGTAGTGATTTTTGGTAAATCATTTAGGAGATAGTTTGTGACTTAGGATTAAGTTTTCTTAAGTCATTTGAACCTTGTCTAGGTAGTTTAGTGGTAGTTCTAGCCATGCTTTAGCATAAACTTAGTTTTAGCCTAGCTTTAGTGTGTTTTTAGAGGTTTTAGGCAGTGAAATTGTGAGTTTTAGGTAGGATTTCAATGTTGAGTAGTTCCTTGGTGTTGTTTATACCAATTTCGCATCATAGATTTCACATTAGAGGAAAATGGGAAAAAGTCAACTCTTGGTCAACTTTTCATCTTTTCAGCCAAGTTACTACATTCTTTCTTTTTTTTTGTTAGTTTTTCTGTCCTTAGTTTACTTTTTCTGCATAAAAATAGGCCACACAACTTAGTCACACTAATTCAATGAAAAAATAATTAAGTTAGGTATTTAACTAGACTAGAGATTCATAAACTAGACATACAAGTAAGTCTCCACATCAGTTTTCGTTTTCCTTGATATTGCTCACTTTTAGCTTAGTTTTCATCTTTCATATACTGAATACATTGTTTTTGTATCATTCCTCAACATTTCCTTTGGTGATGACCAATTTGTAGTTGATTTTGTGGGTTTTCACTAGGCAGATTGGAATTTCCTTCCAAATTCTGTTTTGTGATGTCTTCTCCAAATTTCTTTTGGTAATTAAAAGTTGTCCAAGGGTGTTTATAAAAGTTTTATGTAGTACTTTACTTCAACTCTATATTTGGTCAGTTTTAGCATAATTATATTTACTTAAACTGTATAGGTACCTAGAGTTTTAGTTCTAGTTATTTTTAGCAGTGTGAGGTGTTTTGTAGTCATTTTTTACCATTATAAACTGGTTAGAATAGTTATATTACAGTTCCTTAGTATTTAGTTTGGCTTACAAACTTTATTAGTTTTTGCTTTAGAATGTTTATTAACTTTGTGTTGAGTGAGAGGGAAGCAGAAAACACGTTCTAAATTACTTCTATGTTGTTCAACACACACGCACACACACTCATGTTATTGCTTATGCTTGTTTATTTGCATTTCTAAAGTTGTAAAATTTGGGTAGATGTTATGCTTGTTTTGATATATTCATTTGCATGAAGTCTAATATTTATTTGTGCACTATGATAGGGGGAGGAAAGGGTGAGGGTGGATCTGGAGGTAAATCACAGTAGCAAGGAAGGATTTCCCTAAAAGGTTGCGTAGTACCTTTTGTGAGGTATAATTTCTTTCCACTTGATGTGATTTTGACTAAGTATTATCATGCTTCTGATTTAAGTGTTGTTTTACTGTTGTCATGGTATAAAAAGTGTTGCTGATTATGAAATGATGTTGTCTTTGTGTATTCCTATTTCCATTATGATTTTTAGCAAAGCATTTTGCACTTTGCAGTTTCAATTGTCAGGCCTGACATTACTTCCTATCCCATTAAAAGCTACTAGGTTTTAACACCATTAGGAAAAGAATATAAATTGGTTATGCCTTGTTGGACCAGCCCCCAACATGAACAAAAAGCTTAAATAAAACTTCTCCAACTCAAGGATTTCCACCTAGAACACTATGAAACTTGTTAGATACATTCCAATGGTCAATTTTGGCTTTAACATTTATGTTTAAAGTTAGTGTACATTTTACACTGTGTTGTGCACCAGAGGTTATGTTTGATTGTTTATATTGAATTTGGAAGTTTCTTATTAGACATCTTGTATGAATTTATATAGTCTATATGAGTGATTTGTAAATATGCAGGTCTGCACTGGATTGGCAGGTTTGATTTTGTTGAATTGGCAGGTCTGATTGTGTTGAATTAGCAAGTCTGATTAGTTAAATTGGTGTGGTAAATCGGACTATACAAATGACTCTACAGTGCTGGTCTTTTCTAATCGAAGGATTTACCGACAGATATATCAGTCGGTAATGTGCACAATACAACATTTTCATGAGTCCATTTCCGAAGGAATTACCGACGGAATCTCCTTCGGTAATCTTTACCGATGAATTTGTGTCTGTCGGTAACCATTACAGACTGACCTTTTACCGATGGATATTTGTCCGTCGAAATTCCGTTGGTAAAACTAAATTACCGACGGATATTGTGCTTTACGGACGAAATGTGTCCATTTTTTTTGTAGTGAGCCACTCATGCTTGGAGTCTCAAGTTTGAGTAAGGTACTCGATCTTTTTTTATGTTTTTCTTGCATTTTCGCGTTGTTCATCCATTTTTCATTGTGTTTCTTTCATTTTCGTGTTGTTTTTGCACTTTTCTTAAGTTTTCTTCAAGTTTCCTTCAAATCAACCAAACATCTATGAGTCTACATGAATTCTATAGATTCAAATTGTAGATCTCCATGATTTTTGGTTCACATTTGTTCTTAAGTTCCATTTATTTTGCCAACAGCGTTTTCTTTGCTTCCTAGTGTTTGTTCTTCATTTTCATTTGATGGTTTCCATTTATTTTCAGTTGTTTTGTCATAGTTATGTTTAATGCTTCATTTGTGCTTCATTTTACATTTTGCATCGTTTAAATTTCCATTTTCTACACTTGCTTGATAAGAACCAAATCCTACATTACACAGAAAACTATGAACACCAAAGTGATGCTTGTGGATGTGTAAGGCATGTTCTCCCTGTTTTTGATCCATTTCACTAGTTGGATTCTTACTTTTGAGTGTTCTAGATGTTCTTCCATGATTAATGCTTGATTCTAGATCATAATCAAGTTCATTATATGAATTTCATAGAACATCGTATGATTTATTCTGAACACATGACTCGACCAAAAATTTTTCTTATTTTTTTCCTCTTAAAGCTAAGAGATAGAAGACAATAACAGAAAAGAATCACTAAAAAATGTTGAGTAAAAAAAATATGAAAAATCTGTGAAGGTGAGGTATCAATCAGCGTTTTCTAGACTGCTAGTTTCTGGAAAATTCATTTTCCGTGCTGTTTTGCGTGCGTTTTGTCATGTTTTTAAGTGCTCTTTGTTGATATAATTCTTGGCTTAGGTGTGTGCTCTATATTGCCTTTAGTTGGCTTACTTTCAAGTGGATTCTTCCCTTCATTTGGCACAGTTGCAATGAGTATTATAAGCTTCATGTTTGAGCACTTCTTTTTCAGATTTTCTCTTTAATTCTAGTGCTATTCTAAGTTCCTTTTGTGTGTGCTAGCCTTTGTTTCTTGCTTTAATTTCTAACTTGTCATTTATTCTTTACTCTTTCAAGTCATGTCTCATCTATATTCACTCTGGTTTAGCATTTCTAATTAGCTTTTCTTGTTTTATTCTTTGCTTCTTTTCAAGTACATTGGCTCTCGAGTTTGGGATTTGATTTGGTGTTTGGTATGAATTTTAGCTTGGTTGTTATTCTAGTGGTAGCATCTTAGGTGGTGGATGTTAAGTAAACTTTTAACGTTGTGCTTGCATTATAATTTCTTCCTCTTCCTCACCTTTGAGAGATTTGATCCTACATCATTTGAAAGTGTGTGTGATAACCATTTTATTTTGGCATAGTTTTCTTGCTTTTCTCTTCACTGTTTTCCAACTACTGGGTGCTGTTTTAGTGCTCTTTGAATGTCCAAATAATTGTGTATGGTGCCTCCAAGTTCCCCAATTGGTGCTCTAAGTTTTAGCCATTAACTAAGGCCTTAACCCTTTAATCAAGCTCTCAGACTGTAGTGTTTTGGTAGCACCATTCAACCTTTATTTTGCTTTGTTTACATTGTAGTTTTGTGCCTTATTTCTCTTCATATTTTGGTCACTCATTTGGTGCAAATTGAAGTATCTTTGTGTGCAAATTTTTTTGGTAAAAATGGCCTTCAAATTGTGAATTCGAAACTTATTTTGGCCATCCTTTTGCATTTATTGTGCTTGCGGGATGCTTCATTTTAGCACCTACTTTGTGTTCCAAATTTTTCTTTCTTTTCCTCATTGTAATTGTGGCCTACTTAGGTGTTTTGGGGAACCACAAGGTGTTCAATCCCATCTCCTAAGAAGAACCTTTCTCACCTATAGTGAAGCATTTTTAGTGGTAAGAGTGTTGAAAGTTTTAAGTGCTTTTTCAACTTGCCTTAGATCGCATAGTTTAGATTAATGTTTTGATGTTGCATAGTGGCTTGATTTGTGAGACCAAAGTTTCTACAATTTTGCCAATTAGGGGTCCGTTTTAGTATTCATCTTTTTGTTAATATTTGTGTTTGTTTGCTTGCTTGTTTGCTTGCTTGCTTCACACACCCACACTTATCCTTTTGCACTCCTGGGCAAAATTGAACAATTTCAAAACTTAATTCTGAGGTCTTTTATTCCATATTTTCAGTGGATTAAAGAAATGAATACAAATGGAAACAGATCAGCCTTCTAGAAGTCATGTTGTCATGCACAAACAAATGGATAAAATTCTGTTTTTCACACATGAGTTAGTCTTTTGAGTTTACAAGATAATCAAATATGAAAGAGAAACACTCAAGTTAAATGTATATTTTCTCACCAAGATTCGCTCAAGTGTTTTGGCTTGTGTTTTCACTCAAAATACCCATGCAAGTAAACACTCTCAATGCTTAGCAAGACCCTAATATTCACAGCTTTTGGAAAACATGCATTCAAAAATCATGAGGACTTTTCAAGGTTATAATGAGGCCAAGGCAAAGGTAGGAAAAACTTTAGGATTTGTGTGTTTTTGAAATAGTAAGGAAGAAAAAGTTATGGAGCATAGTTTCAAAAACAATCTCTCTTTTTTTTCTGTTTTTTTTTTTATCCTTTGTTGCTCTTTTTCAGACAACAATCATTTTTCATTACAACACTCTGTCATCAACAATGATTTTCCTTTTTGCCATTTTTACAACTTTGTGGGGGAAATACTCACCCCCACACTTTATTCCTCAACCAATCTCAACATAATCCACTAGCTCCTTCTTTCTCCCTAAGGTAAGGAAAAACATGGTCT
>Ga0214542_1007047_pt1 | contig 19914 bp, 9 predicted proteins | sample CNSS1metaG_FD_160096 | JGI IMG/M metagenome (GOLD analysis project Ga0214542, IMG submission 160096) | Root nodule microbial communities from cowpea collected in UCLA plant growth center, Los Angeles, California, USA - CNSS1 | ecosystem: Host-associated > Plants > Roots > Nodule | place: USA...
TTTATATTTATTATATTATATTATATATATATATATATATATATATATATATATATAAATTTATAGTTTGGTAACTTTTAATTTTTATTACATTTCAATTTATGATGAATAAGATTTTCATAATAAAAATAGTATTATTACTAAAAGAGAAGTTCCATTGGTTCTCTGTCATGCAAAATTGCAAAGCATGCAATATATAGACGCAAAGAATTAAATAATTACTCCTATGATACATTATTATATCTTTATGCTGCAATAAAGACATAAGTTTAAGAAGACACTCCTAAAGACATAAAATACAATAATAAAAATATTAGCGGTCCAATAGATTTAAAAACGTCTTTATTGGAAGTTTTGTTTTTATAAGTTGGAATTTAGTAATTTAGTAGTACAAAGATAGTTGCATTGTTTCATGAGCAGGCATAACTTGCACATTATCTTGGATTAGGTCTAATTTAGTATTACAAAGATAGTTACATTGTTTCATGAGTAGTCATAACTTGCACATTATCTTGGATTACGTTTATTTGCAATGCAATCGAAACAATTATAATCTTGGAATATGAACCCATTTATGAGTTATTTATATAAATCATTTAATAAATATTTATTAATGAATTGGTAAATGTAAGCAGTTTTAATCTTGGAATACGAAACCATTTACTGAATTTGTAATAATATATTAATTACTTGATTTATAAAATTATTTTATTTGGAATATGTTTATATTGAATATAAATTTTAATATAAATACTAAATAATATTTAGAAATAAATAACAAAAATAATTATTAATCAACCAAATTTGGAAATAGATGATGACAAAAACTTGGTTTGGTAAATTAAATATAAAAATGAAGTTTTCAAGTCTTTCTGAAAATGTATTTTGTGAATATCATTTTCAGGGTTTTTTTTAAGTGTTGGAATCCGAAAATGTTAAATGATGAAAGCGTGTGAGAGAGATTGAACAATATCTGAAATAGTGCAATGATGATCAAACAAAGAAGAGAGACGTAAATGAAGTGTGAAATGTGAAGAGAAGTAAATGTATATTTTGAATATTTTAATCTGAATAAGTTGAATCATGAAAGCGTGTTGGAGATGAAACCATAAATGGAGCAGTTGAAATATCTGGACCAGTGCAATGATGATTATCTGGAGCAGTGCAAATAATAATGAAAAAATATTTATACAAAGGTGCACCATATTCGGATATCAAGAGAGATTAATGGATTATTTTAATATTTAAATCCCAATCAGTTGAATCTTCAGAACACGTTGATTCCGAGCAGTTCAAATTAATGGAGCGGTTCAATTATTCAGTGGTGCAATGATGATTATTTGCAGTAGTGCAAATAATAATTATAGAAATTTATTCAAACGTTTATTCAGAGTTCGTATTCAGTATATAGACGTTATGTAAATACGTTTAAAAATCTTTTCATTGGAAGTCATGCAAGGTTTCTTGAGCAATGATAACTTTGGATTTTCAATGCGGTGCAATCTTTCATATTTATCTTGAACAATGATCACTTTAGATTTCCAATGCAGTACAATCTTTCATATTTATTAAATCTTGAACTTCTTGAGCAGTAATAAACTTTACATTAAATGATTTTGGAATGCGTTTATTTTCAAAAATTAATATTTAATATTTATGTTAAATGATTTTAATAAAAATTATTTAATAGTTAATATTTAATGTATGCTAGTGACATTTTCATTTCAAATTTACTTGAAAATATGTTTTAAATATTAATTCTAGTTTTTAAAGTAAACATATTTTATAAAGTTCTTTAACTTTTTTTATAATTAATTATAATTATTTCAAAATATGTTTAACATTTATTTATAGTTATTTAACATTTTTTATTTTCAGTAATTTGATTCAAGTATTTAACAATTTAATTAATGACTTTGGAAAAAGTATATAACATAAAAACAAAAGACACGTAACTTAATATGAAGATGTATAACTACAAATTTATAAGAAGTTTAAATTAAAATTACATATAAAGTACTAAACTTTAAAAGCAATTTAATGGATAGAGAACTTTGACATCTATGCTTCTTTTTTCACTTTCAACTTCAAAAAGAACTTCACGGTGATTCTCTGCAGATAGTTCATGAAGCAAACAAAACTTTTTCCACCTAGCTCCTTTCTTAACAAATGTTGGTCTTATGATCAATTTACACTGGATTTCACGGTCACTTTCATGTATGTTTTTTCGCTGTCAACTTCCAAACTAACAAAGTCCTTCTCCCTTAGTGAGTGAAGGGTAGAAAACTTTTTCCAACCACAACCTATCTTCACAGACATTGATGTTATCAACAAATTGCATTGGAAGAAGAATGTTAAGAGAAGAAGAAGAATAATATAACATTTATCAAATAAAACCTTCATTAAAAACATTATTAATAAAAAGTTATATAATGAGAAATAGAACTTTCAAGAGTCACAATTATTACTGCACTTTGTTAGTAAAAATCATTTCATAATTAAGAGTAAAAATAAAATAAAATAATCATTAATTAATAATAAAATGAAAGATTTTTCAAAGACAACTATGATTCAACCGGTTTAAAAAATCTAAAGTACAAAATGAAAAGTAATTACATGTGGTAAAAGCAGAAAAGATCAGACAAAGCAAGAAAAACTTATACCTTTCTTTGGTTCTTCAATAAGTTCATAAATGTAAAAGAAATATGGTAGAAGAAGACCATACTCAAGACCATAATGCTAGTAAAAAAATTTTGTTTAATCATGTAAAAGAAAAGCTTTGGCCTTTTTTGTGTTCTTCTTTCTCTTCATGAATCTCAAAGAAAAACCTTCATCAAACAGAGGAGTAGTACAAAGAAAAGTAGTTATATGTGGTAGAAGCATAAAAGATGGGATAGAAGAAAAAAGCTTAGACCTTATTGGTGTTCTTCAATCAGTTCATTCAACCATTTCACAGAAAATCTACATGGATGTCCCATAAATCATTGATCCATCAAAGAGAAGAAAAAAAACTTCAGCCTTTTTTGTGTTCTTCAATTGGTTCATCAATCTCACAGAAAAAACGTCATTCGCCAATTACCAAGAAACAAAAAAAAAGAGTCAAAGAAAAAGAAAAACTTTTACCTCTTTGGTGTTCTTCATTCTCTTCATGAATCTAAAAAAAACCTTCATCCACAATGAAAAGTAATTACATATTGTAGAAGCCAAAAAAGATCAGAGCGAAGAAAAAAAGCTTACACCTTGTAGGCATTCTTCCATCAGTTCATTCAACTATTTCACGAAAAATCTTCATGGATGTCCCATAAATAATTGATCCATCGAATAAAAGAACAAAAGCTTTGACTTTTTTTGTGTTCTTCAATCTGTTCATCAAGCTCACAAAAAAAATATCAAATTGTTACATATTTTATGTTCTTCACGGTACTCATGAATCTGAGAGCAAAATATCAATCAAATACAAAAATACAACAAAGAAAAGTAGTTAAATAAGGTAGAGGAACAAAAAATCACTGAGAAGAAAAAAAGTTGTTATCTTTTTGGTGTTCTACACAGTATTCATCAATCTGACATCCATCCAACAAAGAAATACAACAAAGAAAAATAGTTAAATGTGGTAGAAAAACACAAAAATCCAAGACAAGAAGAAAAGTTCTTACCTTTCTGATGTTCTACACGGTATTCATCAATCTGAGAGCAAAGCATCCATCCAACAGAGAAATATAACAAAGAACATAAAGATCTTTTGCAAATTGTTTTTCTGCAAAGCTTCATGTACGCAGCAAAATGAAATCCCTAGAGATCTTTTGCAAACTGCTTTTCTGTAAAGTAGAGACATTTGAAAGCAAAGTTCAACCATGAAATGTAGTGGGAAAAGCAAAATAACCTAAAAGCCCAGCATCAACTAAACATTTAACAAGTAATCCAAGATCATTGCATGGATCAATCTGGAGTACCAAGATGACCTTTCAACAAAGAAACACGAAAAGAAGAAAAAATTAGAGAAGAAAGAAAAAAAAAGTAACGAATGAAAAGGAAAAAGTAGAACAACCTTGAGTGGTCGGAGTGTCATAGAAGAACCTTGAATAATGGAAGAGTGCACTTGTTGAAATCCAAAACCATGTTAACCTTGACGAACAAAACCCTCGATTATTGTTGGTTCTAAAGAAAAGAGTGTGGTTGATAAAACAAAAAATGTGTTTTAGGGTTAGGAACTCAGAGGGTAGAAGATGGTCTGAGAAGTTTTTAACAGCAGGAGGATAAAAAGTTTAAGAAAGAGAGTGGGATGTGAAAGATATTTTTGAATTTTGAATTGAGTGGTGAGCGGAAGTTAAATTGAGAGAAGAATCACTTCAATTACTAAAAACCAAAAATAAGGACACGTGTCACATATATAAATATGGACATTTACAAAATTTTCACAACAGAAGCTGAAAAGAGAAAGAAAAGTGGATTTTATTGAAAAACCAAAAAAGAGGACAGATGTTACTCATTTAAATTGGGGTACTTGGGTAATATCCAGAGGTCATTGTTTTCTTATATTTTAGAAAGCTAAGGGATTTAGGTTTAGTTTTGGCATCGGTAGTGTGAAGTTTTGTTAAGTTTCATGTAGCAAATGGATTAAGTGGTTGCTTGTATGTTACGCTGGTATTTTTCCAAAGTTGGGTGCCTTAAAACTTATAAAATTGTGTTGTTTCACGTTGTTTTTTCGTATTCTGGAAGCGTTTGGTGGTAGTTGGGCGACTGCATTTTTTTGGTCTGCATAGTTTTAGTAAATTTAAGTTTCCTGATTTGTTAACTGTTGGATTGAGCTAAAATTTTGACAGTTGATTAGTGACATGTGGTTCTTCAGTTTGACCGGTGGGATCATCTATTACAGGTATGTAGTTTAAGAAATATATCACGAAGTATTTCAAAATGCTATTTTTCATATTCTAGGCGAGTGTGTTTTTCTAGTCTACACAAGTTTAGTAAAATTGACTTTGCTGACTCGTTAACGGTTGGATCGAGCTAAAGTTTGGATAGTTGGTCCGTAACATGCTAATCTTAGGTTTGACTGAAGGGATCGTCATTCGGAGGTCTGTAGTTTGAGAACTATGTCACGCAGTATTGCAATATTTTTGGTTTTGTGATGATAAATTTTGCTTAGGAATTTTGGTGTAAGAATTAAGGTTGTGCATTGTGCTTATTTGGAATGCATTTGCAGAGTTTGGTATGATCATATATGTGTATTAAGGTATTATGTGTCATGATATGATGAAATTGCATGATGAATTGAGGTATGTTTGATCATGTGAGAAGTTATGATATGTATATGTGTACATATGTGATGAGACAATATGAATTCTCTGATAGCTGTAAAGCTAGGATGATTCCTTTATCTAGAGGACTTTGTTGAGTCAGGGTAAAATGTTTTCTTTTAGCTATAAGTCTTTGGCATGAGCTTGTAAGAGTGCTCTTACCCAAGGATTTGTTGGGGTTGCTTGTAGTCTATGGAAAGCAGGGGAAAGGCCATTCCCAAGACATGTTGTTACGTAGAAAAGGTAGAGTGGTTGATTATGAGAGATTTTCATACGATTTGACATTACTTGGGGGTAATATTTTAATAATTATGTATTGTGGTTTTGGAACATGTGATGGATTGTAATCTTGGTGGACATTATGCATATATTATATAATCATGCTAGGTGAGTTGTATGTTGACTTTATATTGCTATGCATTGTTTTATCTAGATAGCTCACCTTTGCATGTGTTTGGTTGTGGTTTTCACATGCGATGATCGTATAGCTTTTGTTATACGAGAGTCGAGTGATGTTACAGATGGTGTTGATTTGGATGAACAACAATGAGGAGCTTGGGGATTGTATTGGAGGATTTTTTTATTTCTAATATTTTTGGAAAAATTTTATTTTAGAAATTTACAAGTCAAATAAGTTGGGACATTAGGTATTCTTTAAATTGGAAAGTTTATTTTGATGAAATAAAGAATGTTTTGTTTCTTAATTAGAATATTTCCTATGTAATTTAGTAGCACCCTAACGGAGTGTTACAAATGATCAATTATATGTGATTACTTCTAATATATATATATATATATATATATATATATATATTTAGGATGCTACTAAATTTAGTATTTTTAAGAATATTTGAAATATGTTATTTTATGATGTGATAAGTTTAATTGTTGTATGGTTGTTTCTTTTATAAACTAGCTTACCCCTTATTTTTGTTGTTTGCATGTGTTGTGCTCTTCTTTTGCAAAAATCAACTTATTCATGTGAGCAGATGGAGATATATGCAACTCTTGATGTTGAGGAGTTAGTTGTCTGACTGATGAGCGACTTTAGATCATGTTAGGTATAATATAGTAATAGGATCCCAATATAGTAGCTATAGAATGTATATAAGTGATATTACTATAGTCTTATCTTGTAAGACTATACTAATTTAAGATAAACATTGGTTTATGTGTCTTCTGAATATTCTTAATAAATGTTTTATTTTAGTAGTATTAAGCTATTAAAATGGGATGTTACACATATGGTCAATTATATGTGATTGTTTTTGAATTAAAAATAATAATTTGTTTTACTTTTTATTTTTTATTTGGGTGTCAATTAAAATTATTTGTTTAGTCTTTCAAAGTCTTTTATCAAAATATTTATTTGGAATTGTTTTAAGGGGAGTTTCAGTTGTTCCAATAAAGTCAAATTCATCTTTAAATGAGATGATTCTAAACTATAAATGAAATGGATAAATTACGATTATTTATTAATATATCAAAGATACAACTTATTGCAAATAATACTCATAAACACTTACATACACTCATAACTCTGAAATGGAAATAAATCATAACTCTTAAATCAAATTGAATTATTCAGCGATTTTTTTTATCTATATATAAATCCTTCACTTCCAGAGCTTTTACACATTCAATCTTTGTTCCATTCCAAAAACAAGAAATATTATAGAGAAAATAAGAGTCATGACTAAGTTTGTGTGTGCATTTGTTGTCATATTTGTCTTGGCTTTTGTAACTCAACTTGTTTATGTGAGTCTCTTCTCAACAACACATTTTTTTCCTTACTTCTTTATTATTTACATTTCTTCTTATTTAATTAGATTCATTTGAACAAGCTTAAGACGCTAAGTATATATCACAATTTCAATTGCCTTCTTCAAATCTAATTTATTTTTCTTTAACATGTATAGGGTGGTGGTGAAGGATCTCTTACGGTTAAAGGTATTAATTTTAGTTCAACATTTGAAATATATTAGGCTTAATTAAATTTTAAGTTTTTTATAAAAGTTGAATAATTGTTAATTATGTTTGTTAAAAATTTGTATTCTATATACTTTTTTAATTTAAATTCAAATACACTGTCATAATTGGTTACATGTATTATTTCAGAGTGTCCTAAAGCATGTGACTATCGTTGTTCAAAGGCTAGTGGTAGGGAAGACTGCTTGTACTTTTGTAACTTGTGTTGTGACAAGTGTTTGTGTGTTCCTTCAGGAACATTCGGTAATAAGGAAGAATGTCCATGTTATAACAACTGGAAAAATAAGTCAGGAAAACCTAAGTGTCCCTGATTTAGCTTCAATTTTTTTTTTCTTATCGACTTTAATTCTATACTTTACTTTTCTTGTGATGTATGGTATTATACTTCAATAATTAAATAAATGTTTATGCTTCTTTTACTTTTCGTACATCTCTTCTTTTTAATACTCTATAATCTTTTATATTTATATTAGTTTGTAAATTTTATTATTAGTTTACATAAATTGTGTAAATGGTGCTAAATTTAATTATGTATTTGAAATTATTTTTATTATGTATTTTCGTATGATATATTTTAAAATACTGAAACTGAAATTAATTAATTGATGTGGTATGTAATTCATGTAAAATTTAAACGCCAATGTTAAGATAATAAAATGTAAAATGTAATTCATGAGACTAAATCATTATTAATGGAAAATTATTTAATATTTTCTTCCCTTTTTAATAGTCCTATTTTAAAGTTCAATAATATATCATTTTTTTTTTCAATTATAGTTACTCTTCATTTAATTTTTGTTTGTTTTTCATATGTACACTAACTATTATATGAAAATTTAAAAGAGTGAAAGTAAAGAATTATAGCTATTTTTTTGTCAAATAAAGCAACTAATGCTTTTCTTAGATTTCATAAAATAATTTAACACAATTTCGCCTGTAATATTGTGATGGTAAATAAATTTGTTCACCTTGTTCAAATTTATTATGATTTTGATGAAAAGTTCGCCAAGAAGGAAAGAATATGAGCCAATACTATTTGGTTTTTAAAATTAGGTATGAAAATGTAAACGAACATGAGTATGTATATGTCTTATGTTTCCATCTTCATTTCCATTCTTATAACTGTCTTCATCCTCGTTTTTGGCTTTGTTTTAAACTACTAAAACGCTTATATAATTTACTACATAATTTAACAAACTTATTTTCACTATTTTATCATGTCCTTAGTTTCATTTTATTTGAAAAATCTCTTTTTTTTACTATTGTCACACAAGTTTTTATTATCTCTATTAGCTCATGTTTAACTTGTTTAATGTCCAAAGTACACTATTTCTTATCATAATCTTAATTATTTGTGTTTTAAGTAATATTGTTTAAATGGTGTATTTCATTTCGAGGAAATATAAATATAAGTATAAATTTAATTAAATCAAATAGATTTTAAAATACGTATTAATTATTTTTACTCAATTTTAATATTTTTATATATTATTTTTTTCACAAAAAAATATCTTAATTTTAAGCGTTAATTGTGTAAATTCTTACTATATATCCCGTGATGGATCTTCAATAATAATTTTGAGAAAAAAATAATATACTTAAAATTTATATATTTAATTAATATCAGTAATATAATAAAAATGAATACATTACACATATGTAGAGGGTTGTCTAGTTCTTTGAGATACTTTAGCTCATCAATAATTGAATCAAAACTCAAATTTTCAACTATTTATTTTTCAATGAAAATAACTATATTGTCGTAAAAAAAATCATTTTCCATTTTATTTCGCAATATACCTTTGTTTTTTCAAAATACTATTTAAGACTAAAAAATATTTTATCATAATCGGTTACAATTAAAAATTGATTTTGAAAAAATACATAATGCAATACTTTCTTTTTTATATTCATTAAAAATAATATACAAAAGACTTATGAGATAAAAAAAAGAATGTTAATTATTAATCTAATCTTTCATTATCTAATAAGACAATTTTTTTTTTCAAGAATGGAAGAAAATAAATGAAAAATTAAAACAAGACAATGGGAGAGAAAAAAATATTTTAATAATTATTTTATTTTTTATTATATTTTATTATTTATTAATATTAAATGTTATATTTTATAAAAAAAGAAGTAAAAAATACTTAATTAAATTTTCATTAATTTTCAATATTTTTAATATATGTTACATTTAATTTAAAAGAATTTAGGAACCATGGCTATCTTTTCCCTTTTATAATTTGCCTTTGGATATTTCCTTTTGATATTGAAACGTGTTTCTTTGCTATAGTTTTCTTTTATTATTTTATAATTTAATACATGAATGTTTATTACCCTTTAGGAGTGCAACTAGAGACCATCAAAATCCCATTAAAGATGGGCCTTTATACTATAAAGGTTAAGTTTGAGTCTAAAACATGTTTTAGGTTTGACCAACAACCTTTGAATATATTACTTTTAAAACATCAACAAACAATATAATTAAAAATCAACCTATTTAAATCTATTATTGAATTTTTTTTTAATAAATCTTAGAAATAAAAGTGAAAATACGAAAACATCTAACAATTCCGTATCTAGGTGTAACAATTCGAAATAAAATCAATTTCATATTTAGGTGTAACAATTCCAACTAAAATTAATTCCATATTAAAATTTGTTATGAATGAGTATCAATACTCAATTAAACAACATGCTAAGTCTAACATCCATTTGACCAACTTAAAACTAATAGATAAGACTTCATTATAATATTCAAAATAAGTAATCTAGTCCATAAAGTATATTAATGCAGTCTTACCAAAAGATAGGATTATAAAAATATATCATCTATACAAACCAATTAAAAATCAACAAAGCTCTATACATCGGCTAACCACATACCACAACACTGCAAAATCTTAACAATGCATAGATTCAGATAATTGAGTCTAGAGAGTCTAGAATTGTACGTTTGTTACTTTTATGAATGTTTGAAATATGTTATTTTATGATGTAATAAGTTTAACTGTTATATGATTATTCCTTTTATAGACATGCTTACCCTCTTTTATTTGTTGTTTGTATGTTTTGTGTTCTTTAGCAATGATCAAAAAAATCACGTGCTAACACGTGACACATAATTAACGTTGCTAGTGTACTACTAATGAAAATGACCTAATTGCAGCAATTTTCCCAAAATAATGACTTGATTGAGACAAAAAAAAAGGTCCTACTTAAGATTTCCATAAAAAAATGAGGAACAATTGTAAGGCCCATTAAAAACCCTTTTATTCTTTCTGTCCTAAAGTAAAGGGGCTGCCCTTATAAGTGGGCCTGAGGACTGGCCCAACAGATAAGGTCCCCAAGTCTGCCCTAAACCTAACATTTCTCTCATTTCAGAAACTGTCCCTAATCCTAAAGAGCCGCAGCCACACTTCTGCTAGGGTTTACCTCCTCACCATTTCAAGTTCGCTTAAGCTGTTCCTACGCCACGTAAGTACTTTCTTTTTAGGTTGTGTGATTTCTATCGGCCTTCTTCGTCTTTGACAGTTAGGGTTTCTTAATATTCTGGCCTTTGTTCTATTTATCCACTATTTTCAACTCTTTAGCCGCCGCTCCCAGGGTAGCAGTGCTCGCTATCGTGCCGCCAAGGCTTCTGTTAAACCTTCCTCCAGGTACGGGAAGTTAGGGTTTCGAGTTTGAGTTGTCTCTGATCTGTTTTGAGTTGTCTTTGATCTGTTTTTCAGCTTGTTGGATGTTTGTATGGATAAAATCGTTGTTTTGTGGTGCGTGGGATATCTTGTATGATTTGTGGGTTCAGAAATAAAGCTGATGCAGGTGAAACAGTGGCGAGACCTGTTAATCTCACCCAAGCGAGCCAGTATCGCCTAGGCAAGACAAACAGGGAGTCGCCCAAACCAGTTTGCGCGAAAGGTCGCCCAGGTGACCCGCTCAAATTTTTGAGCGAGCAAACATGTCGCCCAGGCGAGAGGGGTCTCGCCTAAGCGAGATCCCGCGTTGGTTTCTGGATGCTCTTTCGAGCCCTCGCCTAGGCGAAGGGGGCTCGCCTGAGCGAGCTCGTCTCGCCTGAGCGAGACCCTTCAGCCTGAGCGAAGGGTTGGGCGAGGCAGTGTGCTGTTTGGATGCTTGTATGTTCTTGGATGATTAGTATTGGTTTGGGAATGAACGTTATGATGAGAAACATGTATATAATGGAAAATTATGTATGCTTGGCATGATTCATGAATTGTAGATGATGGGTATGGTATGGACTTGGCATGTGAACTAAATGAGGTGGTTATTATTAAAGAGGCATGATAACGAGATGAGTTGAATCCCATGTGCATGGATGGGTTATGATGAATTGGAATGAGTTGGAATTGGAAACATGAAAGGGTTTGGTTTTAAAGGTTGACATGATGAATGTATCCTTGCATGACAAATACTATTTGACTGTGTGACCATGTTTTGTCTGTGTTAGTGCGTAATACCTTGGGGTCTCTAGGTGGGACTTTCAGGGTCGCGCTTCAGTGGTCGGGACGTAATTCCATGGCCCCTGTTAGTGGGTGTCCATGGTGGTGTCCCATCTGTATAACTAGGTAAGGATTCAAGGTAAGGTTGCATCTTGACGCTCTAAGGAGTCAGTTAGTCTCACCTAGAGCGGATTGACTCATGTGGTGAGAGTAGCAGGAGGCTTGAAATTCATTAAGGGCTAACCTTGTGGTGAGGAAAATTGATCCATTGTATTACTTGTAACACACAGCTCGGGGGTGAGCAGCTCAGGGGTGAGCAGAGGTATCCACCACAAGTGCAAGCATCCGCTGAATCCGACTAAGTTATACGTATCCGGATGAGTCGAGTCGAGTCGTAGTGTATTGATTGAAGAGTCATAACATGCTTGGTTGTTGCATGGATATTGAATGGTGAAATTATGTTCGACTATATGATGAAAATGTTGTTGGCTCTAGCTTACCCTGTTTATTGTATGGTTGTCTTGTACGTGGCTCTTCTTTCTTGCGATGATCATCAATGTAATTGATGGGAGCAGATGGGCGAGGTTCTCGTGATCAGCAAGGAAGTGGAGATTCCGCTGCTTAGCCATCGGAGCTGGATTTTATTTCCTTCATGGTTTTCTTAGGGCTATGGCCCATGTATTGTTTACGCTTTGCTACTCTATTCTCTTTTGTAGACTTGTATCTAGTTTCCTGTTGGCATCGTGGTGTGCCCAAGGTTGTAGGGGTTGTGTTAAGGACCCCAGGACTACGCTACAGTACTATTATTGTGTGACGTTCCCTTTATTTTCGCGTAATATTTAAATGGGACGTTACAACAATGAAATGATTTAACCTTATATATACCATACTATATTTAAGTTACGTTTTTTTCCTATAGTTGGAATGGGTTATAGGTATAAAATATTAAGATATATATTGTTACGTAGCATGCAATTGTATTCTATTTGGTTATAAACTTGGTGCGATGGGTTTGGTGTTTCGAAAAAGAATTTGGGTTGCAGAATAGTTTTCTTTTAAATGAAAAATTGTGGTTTTGAAGATGGTGCTTTGCTACCTGGTTTTCTATTATTATGTGAAAATGTAATATATATTTATAAGATTTCAAGGGTAGGTGAGTTGATTTTCTTTTTACGATCTAATTTTTCTTTGATAATAGGGCATTATGAATTGGCATTTTGTTAGTATATTATGGACAGTAAAAGAAAAGTGGTAGGTGATGTTTTGGTTTTATAAAGATGCTAGCATCTTGTTTTCTTCAATGTTTTAAGAAATAGAAACTAAGGGTTTTAGGTTTAGTTTTGGCATCGGTAGTATGAAGTTTTGTTGAGTGCAGTGGATAACTTATTCTAAGGATACAAAATAGATTTTCTGTTGGCACCAAAACTTGAAAAAAATTGTAGAATGGGTCTTTGATGTACGTTCAATCATATGTTGTTTATAATAAAAGAAACTGGTGGGCAATGGCGATGAAATTAGGTGATAAATTGATAGGTGCAGAATTTTATGGTGCAATGTGAGTACAAACAACGAATAATTTTGTTAACTTTTGTTAAGAGCCATGAGTTAAGTGGAGTTTTCATTTAGCAAATGGATTAAGTGGTTGCTTATATGTTACAGAAGCATGTAAGGTTCAATTTGGATGGCGAACAAGGAAAGAAATTGAAATTATTGTGAACGGTGGTATTTTTCCAAAGTTGGGTGCCTTAAAATTCATAAAATTGTGTTGTTTCACGTTGTTTTTTCGTATTCTGGAACCGTCTGGTAGTAGTTGGATGAGTGGATTGGTCGTTGGGCGACTGCATTCTTTCTAGTCTGCACATTTTTAGTAAAATTAAGTTTCCCAATTCATTAACCGTTGGATTGAGCTAAAATTTTGACAGTTGATTGGTAACATGTGGTTCTTCAATTTGACTGGTGGGATCATCTATTACAGGTATGTAGTTTAAGAAATATGTCACGAAGTATTATAAAATGTTGTTTTTCGTCTTCTAGGTGAATGTGTTTGTTTAGTCTGCACAGTTTTAGTAAAATTGACTTTCCTAATTCGTTAACCGTTGGATTGAGTTAAAATTTGGATATTTGGTTCCTAACATGCTATTCTTAGGTTTGACTGGAGGGATCATCGATTAGAGGTCTGTAGTTTGAGAGCTATGTCACGCATTATTGTAGTATTTTTGGTTTTGTGATGATAAATTTTGTTTTGAAATTTTGGTGTAAGAATTATGGTTGTGCATTATGCTTATTTGGAATGTGTTTGTAGAGTTTGGTATGATCATATATGTGTATTAAGGTATGATGTGTCATGATATGATGAAATTAAATGATGAGTTGAGGTATGTTTGATCATGTGAGGAGTTATGATATGTATATGTATATGTATACATATGTGATGAGACAGTATGAATTCTCTGAAAGCTGTAAAACCATGAAGATTCCTTTATCTAGAGGACTTTGTTGAGTTAGGGTAAAAGGGTTTCTTTCGGCCATAAGTCTTTGGCATGATCTTGTAAGAGTGCTTTTACCAAAGATTTGTTGAGGTTGCTTGTAGTCTATGAAAAGCAGGGGAAAGAACATTCCCAAGAGACGTTGTTATGCAAAAAAGGTAGAGTGGTTGGTTATGAGAGAATTTCATACTGTTTGACATTACTTGGGGGTAATATTTTAATAATTACATGTTGTGATTTTGGAACATGTGATGGATTTTAATCTTGGTGGAAGTTATGCATATATTATGTAATCATGGTAGGTGAGTTCTATGTTGATTTATATTGCTATGCATTGTTTTATTTGGATAGCTCACCTCTGCGTGTTTGTGGTTGTGGTTTCCACCTGCGATGATCGTATAACTTGTGTTATACGAGAGTAGAGTGACGTTACAGATGGTGTTGATTTTGATGTACAACAATGAGGAGCTTGGGGATTGCATTGGGAAGGATGTTTTTATTTCTAATATATTTGGAAAAATTTTATCTTAGAAATTTATAAGTCAAATAAGTTGGGACGTTAGATATTCTTTAAATTGGAAAGTTTATTTTGATGAAATAAAGGATGTTTTTTTTCTTAATTAGAACATTTCCTACGTAATTTAGTAGCATGGTAACGGAGTGTTACAAATGATCAATTATATGTGATTACTTCTTTAAATATATATATATATATATATATATATATATATATATATATATATATATATATATATATATATATATATATACATACTTAGGGTGCTACTAAATTTAGTATTTTTAAGAATATTTGAAAAATTTTATTTTATGATGTGATAAGTTTAACTGTTGTATGATTGTTTCTTTTATAAACTAGCTTACCTCTTATTTTTGTTGTTTGCATGTATTATGTTCTTCTTTTGCAGAAATCACCTTATTCATGTGAGCATATGGAAATATAGGCACCTCTTGATGTTGAGGAGTTAGTTGTTTGAGTGATGAGCGACTTTAGATCATGTTAGGTATAATATAGTAATAGGATCCTAGTATAGTAGCTATAGAATGCATATAAGTGATATTACTATAGTCTTATCTTGTAAGACTATACTAATCTATGATAAACATTGGTTTATGTGTCTTCTGAATATTCTTAATAAATGTTTTATTTTAGTAGTATTAAACTATTAAAATGGGATGCTACACATATGGTCAATTATATGTGATTGTTTCTGAATTAAAAAAAATAATTTGTTTTACTTTTTATTTTTTATTTGGGTGTCAATCCAAATTATTTGTTTAGTCTTTCAAAGTCTTTTATCAAAATATTTATTTGGAATTGTTTTAAGGGGAGTTTCAATTGTTGCAATAAAGTCAAATTCATCTTTAAATGAGATGATTCTAAACTATAAATGAAACAGATAAATTACGATTATTTATTAATATATCAAAGATACAATTTATTGCAAATAATACTCATAAACACTTACATACACTCATAACTCTCAAATGGAAATAAATCATAACTCTTAAATCAAATTGAATTACTCAACGATTTTTTTGACCTATATATAAATCCTTCACTTCCAAAGCTTTTACACACTCAATCTTTGTTCCATTCCAAAAAACAAGAAACATTATAGAGAAAATAACAGTCATGACTAAGTTTGTGTGTGCATTTGTTGTCATCTTTGTCTTGGCTTTTGTAACTCAACTTGTTTATGTGAGTCTCTTCTCAACAACACATTTTTTTTCCTTACTTTTTTATTATTTACATTTCTTCTTATTTAATTAGATTCATTCGAACAAGCCTAAGTATATATCACAGTTTCAATCGCCTTCTTCAAATCTAATTTATTTTTCTTTAACATGTTTAGGGTGGTGGTGAAGGATCTCTTACTGTTAAAGGTATTAATTTTAGTTCAACATTTGAAATATATTAGGCTTAATTAAATTTTAAGTTTTTTATAAAAGTTGAATAATTTTAATTATGTTTGTTAAAAATTTGTATTCTATATACTTTTTTAATTTAAATTCAAATACATTGTCATAATTTGTTACATGTATTATTTCAGAGTGTCCTAAAGCATGTGACTATCGTTGTTCAAAGGCTAGTGGTAGGGAAGACTGCTTGTACTTCTGTAACTTGTGTTGCAACAAGTGTTTATGTGTTCCATCAGGAACATTCGGTAACAAGGAAGAATGTCCATGTTATAACAACTGGAAAAATAAGTCAGGAAAACCTAAGTGTCCCTGATTTAGCTTCAATTTTTTTTTTTGTTATTCACTTTAATTCTATACTTTGCTTTTCTTGCAATCTATGGTATTATACCTCAATAATTAAATAAATGTTTGTGCTTCTTTTACTTTTCGTACATCTCTTCTTTTTAAGGTTCTATAATCTTTTATATTTATATTAATTTGTAATGTCATTATTACTTTACATAAATTGCGTAAATGGTGCTAAATTTAATTATCTATTTAAAATTATTTTTCATGTGTACTTTCATATGATATATTTTTAAATAATGAAACTAAAATTAATTAATTAATTAATATGTTATGTAATTTATGTAAAATTGCCAATGTTAAGATAATAATTGATGGACAATGGAAAATTATTTAATACTTTCTTCCCTTTTTAATAGTCAGATTTTAAAGTTCAATAATATATCGAATTTTTTTTCAATTATAGTTACTCTTCATTTAATTTTTAATTATTTTTCATATGTACACTAACTATTATATGAAAATAAAAAAGAGTGAAAGTAAAGAATTATAGTTATTTTTGTAAAATGAAGCAAGGGCTTGCTTTTCTTAGATTTGATAATATAATTTAACACAATTAAGCCTTCAATATTGTGATGGTAAATAAATTTGTTCATCTTGCTAAAATAATATTTGATTTTTTAAATTAGGTATGAAAATGTAAATGAAGATGAGCATGTATATATCTCTCATGTTGTTATCTTTATTCCCATTCTTATAATCATCTTCATCCTATTTTTGTCTTTGTTTTAAATTAATAAAACGCTTATATAATTTATTACATAATTTAACAAACTTATTTTTCTATTTTATCATGTCTTTTATTTTCTCTCTTAATTCATGTTCAACGTGTTTAATGTTCCCAAAGTACACTCTTTCTTATCAAAATCTTAATTATTTGTTTTTTATTAAGTAATTTTGTTTAAATAGTGTATTTCATTTTGAGGAAATATAAATATAAATATAAATTTCAATAAGTCAAATAAATTTTAAAATACATATTAATTAATTTTTCTCATTTTCATATTTTCATATATTATTTTTTAACATTAAAATATCTTAATTTTAAATGTTCAATCGTCTAAACTCCTATCATATATCTTGTGGTGAATCTTCACTAATAATTTTGAATAATTTTGGAAAAAATATACTCAAAATTTATATATTTAATTAATGTTAATAATACAATAAAAATAATTACATAAAATATATATAAAGGGTTGTTTGGTTCCTTCACATTCTTTAACTTATCAATAATTGAATCAAAACTAAAATTTTTTATTATTTACTTTTCAAGGAAAATAACTATATTGTGGTAAAGAAATTTATTTTTATTTTAATTCACAATATACCTTTGTTTTTTAAAAATATTGTTTAAGCCAAAAAAATATTTTATCATAATTCATGACAACTAAAAATTGGTTTTAAGAAAACACATAATAAATTACTTTTTTTTTTATATTCACAAAAGATAATATACAAAAGACTTATGATATAAAAAATAATTTAAATAATTAAACTAATATTTCACTATCAAGACTAAAAAAATTATCTTTTTTTTAGGAATGAAATGAGAATAAATGAAAAATTAAAGAAAAAAATGAGAGAGAAAATAAAAGTATTTTAATAATTTTTTTATTTTTTATTATTTATTAACATTAAATTTAATTATTTTAAAAAGAAAAATAAAAAGTGATTAATTAAATTTTAATATTTTTAATATATGTTACATTTAATTTAAAAATTTCAAAACCGTGACTATCATGCCCCTTCTGTAATTCGTCCTCAATATATCCTTTTAATATCGAAACATTTTTCTTTACTATAAATTTTTATTATTATTATTTTATAATATAATAATGTATTTGCCCTTGAGAGTGCAAATAGATTAGACCATCAAAATCCCATTAAAGATGGGCCTTTTTATTATAAAGATTGAGTTTGAGCTTAAATAACGAGGTTTGACGAGCAACCTATTTGAATATATTACTTTTAAAATATCAATAAATTATATAATTAAAAATCAAATTATTTAAATTTATTGTTGAAGTTTTTTAATAAATCTTAGAACTAAAAGTGAAAATACGTTTAAATAATGAAAATGTCTAGCAATTCCTTATCTATGTGTAACAATTCTAACTAAAATCAATTCTATATCTAAGATTTATTATGAATGAGTATCAATATACAATTAAACATGTTAAGTGTAACTTCCCATTTTAGCATTTTAAAACTAATAGAATAGGACGTTTCATTATAATATTTAAAAGAAGGAATCGAGTGTATAAAGTATATTGATATCGTCTTACAAAAGATACGACTATAAAAATATATCATTTATACCAACTAAAAACCAACAAAGCTTTATACACCAGCCAACCACACACTACAGCTCCTTGAAACCTTCCACTATTCTAACTGATGGCCTCTGATTCTCCAGAGGTGCCTTTAAACTTGCAACTTCACTAGATCCCACCAAATAGGTGATCATCGCAAAAGAAGTGGCGAACAATACAAAAAGACACAAAACACACAACATGGTAAGCTAGTATACAAAAGAATTCTTCATACATATATTTAAATCATGTCAAAAACCTACAACATGGTATAAAACATATCTATGTCTGTTAATCACACAAGCAGTTGACACTAAATTCAATTATCCGAATACATGTCTTTGATATAGGGTACACAAGAGGTATGCACATGTGATGGTTGATAAACTCTGCAAAGTCTAGCCAAGAGGGTCATCACCCAACCACACATAGGGTTAATCCCATTCATGCCTAGGGCCTAATACATCCCAAGACTAGGATCTTTTGCTACTCTCACCACATAACTCATTCTACTCTACTTGAATATGAATGATTATTAAAGTTCAGGATACACTATCATTACCACCACAACCACCACTTCCATGAAATTCTCCTTGAACTTCCTTAAACATCATAATTTCAAATGCTCCACAACATTTTGTATCAATTGCCATCTTATATACCCACAATAACATTTTCACCTTAAATTATAATAATAAAAGCCATAAAGTATGCTTAACATCAATCACAAAAACATTCAAAACAGTTAAACAGGAGAAAGACAAAAAATAAGGCAAATGACGCTATACATATAGTACATCAAAACGGTGAAAACCATTTCTATAAGCACAAACTTCAAAACAAAGATTCCACCAATCAAAGTGAAAAATTGTAACATCCATAAATCAATAAATAATTATAAGCATTTTATTATATATTATTATTATTATTATTACAAATATATATATTAAATATTTTAGAATGTTAATAAAAAGAATACTTTAAAAAAAAAAAGAAGAAACGTAAAATTAATATCTTAAGTTACGTAAGTATGAAATTAAATATGGTTAGGTAAACTGAAAATATTAGGTTATAAAAAAAA
>Ga0214542_1007048_pt1 | contig 19904 bp, 15 predicted proteins | sample CNSS1metaG_FD_160096 | JGI IMG/M metagenome (GOLD analysis project Ga0214542, IMG submission 160096) | Root nodule microbial communities from cowpea collected in UCLA plant growth center, Los Angeles, California, USA - CNSS1 | ecosystem: Host-associated > Plants > Roots > Nodule | place: USA...
AGAGAGCTTAGGACCCTTGTATTTTTATTCATGAATATAGTAGAGAAACTCTGTTGAGATGACTCCAGACTCCTCTCTTTTTGTGAATCAACTTAGGCTAGAGTTCTCCTTCTTGGTTTCCTCTAGCTCCTTCCTTGAGTGTTGGCCCAACCTCACTTGAGAGCTTCTCCAAACACCATTGCCGCACCACTTCTCCTCTCATCTTCTAACTTCCGCACCTTCATCCTTCTCCATGGAAGCTTCATCAATTCCACATGGCTTCTCCTTGGCTTCCTTACTCTTGAAGATGGCTTCCTTACATCTAGTTCTCCAGGGAGAACTAGATGTAAGTAAACAAGTATAAATTTTCTCTTTCATGCTTAATGTGTTTTCTCTTTAAGTGCACAAAGAGTCTAGGCTCTATTCAATCTCCCTTTTAGAATCATCTACACCAACAAAATCAAGTTAAACTAAGTCAAGAAAAGTTAGACATAAACCAATTTTGTATCGTGTTGAATTTAGTAAGACCAAGTCAATTTTAGGCTAAGTAAAGCCCAAGTCATACTAATTCAAATGTAAATTTATATTTAATTTTAAAAGATATGTAAACTAACTTTAGCCTAATTGAATTTGAAAATCCAATTGTGATCTAGTTAAAATAAATATAGATTGAATTTATGTTGAATTTTTAAAAAACCAATGAATCATCATGCGTAGTCATATGTATTTTTATGTGAATTTTATTCTTTAGCTGTTTGTTTGATTTGAATCCCTTGAAGTTACTTAAAAGCAGAGAAACTTAACAAATGAAGAAATAGTACTATTAAACATAGTTGTGGTGGCGTTGTGTAGTAAAAATAGTATTCACTTCTTCCTTTTCTCATATAAAAAGGTTAGGAGTGAAATTCACTAAAAAAGGAGAGTGGTATAAGTACTTAGTTTTTCATAGGGAACAAACTTTATATTCTAACTTCACAAAATTAAATAAATGAATATCCATTATAGAAAGATTCAGTATGACTAAATTGACAGTGAACGGAACAACAAAACCAATTGAGAAAAAGAAAAAAAATAAAGGAAAAGGTATATCAGAGAGATTAAATCTTAATTTATTTTGTAGATTTCTAACTGACTTTCCTCGTGCCAACATTAGAATAGAAATCTAAATCTATCAAAAAAACAAAATAAAAATACCATTTTGCAAAAAAGAATCAACCATTGAGACATAAATAATTTTAGTATAGTTTCTTTTACACAGAAGAAATGCAAACTAATCGGCAAAAAATTATAGGAGCAAGAAATTGGTCAACCAATTTGAAACAACAATATGAATTTGAATGGTTATTAACAAAAGGATCATTCGGTTGGAGAAAACGGAAGAGAGAAAATTTACCTATGTTAAAGAAAAAAAAAACACAAGTGAGATGAATAAATGTTACACAGGTTAAAGGCTCAAACAAATAATTTCTGTACTGAAAGACAATTTTACCTATGGAACAGAACTGACAGTAGTTTGTAAAGAATTTGAACACTGGGAAAGCACAATGGGTGCTTCAACCTGCATCTTCATTTGACTAAACTTTAGTGCTAGTAAAGGCTTTGAGAACATCACATATGTGCTGAAATTCTGTGCTTCAGTTTTATGATTTTCAGCCACAAGGCTACTGCTTCTTCCATGATCTTCTAAATTTTGTTCAGCTCCATCATTTGTTGAAGTGAATGATTCTGAAACCTTCAACGGTTTCAATGCTTGCACCCTATTCAATATTGAGAAGAAGACACTTTAAACTATTGTCAAGTCATATTCATTAATCTCTTTGTGCTTTTGAAGTTTAAAAGAAAAAGTGACAAGTTCATACACAGTTTTTACATATCGTAAGTCTGTTCATTTTTGTAATAACGGTTGAAAATCTAAATAAGTTTAAGTTTCATATTAAATAAAAATAAAAAAGTTGAACATCATAAGAAAGGACTCAATTTTGAATGAAAGGTGGCGTCAAATCTTTCATGTGGGCTTCATTCAGGTCTCATTGTTGTATTTCTCCTTGATAAAATCCTTGCCTAAAAAATTCATTTGTGGTATCACCAAGTAGAGTATGAGTGAAGAATTCTAAATGTAAAGAAGAGATTGTTGAGAATTCAAGTTTGAGTCTAAGTCTCATATTGAGTAAAATTGAAAAAGTTGAACATCATATAATGAAAAAATCCATAAACTTATTGTTTGAAGATTTTGGATTAGAAGTAGTGTCTATCTCTTAAAAGATTGAGTTTAGATCTCATTGATATTGTATTTTCCTTATAAATCCTCACTCGAAACCCATCAATAATTATAGCAAGAATGATTTATAGTTATTGTATAGAACTTTTTTAAGTTTAATAAGTTAAATTCTAGCCTGCATTCAATCTGGCAAGAGTACTTGAGGAGGTTAGGATTATACTCTGTAGCTCCACTGCAAAATTGAAACAAATTGGTGATCATTAGTCAATGAAAACTAAAAACTCTGGTAATAAAGTGTATACAATGGATTGCTGCACTAATTTACCTAAAACTTGGAAGTGACATTCTGATTCTTGGGCCTAACCTGCGGCCAAAGCTCAAAGAAGGCACTGCAATCAACATGGTTGTCATCAGAAAAGTCCTTATATTATCAATTATAATTAGAGGGCAAACTAAACAAATCAAACACAACGAGAACTGTTATGGAACATAGCAATTTTACCCTCACACTATGGCAAGCCTTTTAAATAATTCTATGTACAGAATCATAGTCTATGCTATTACTGATCCCAAATTAGTGTCCACTGAATTTGCAATAACCATTTGATAGCAACTAAAACAGGAAGAGGCAATGAAAAAATGTATCTTTTTCAAGTAATATTAAGGAAACTGATTGAGGCTAGTGAAATCAAATAAAAGAATCCACTCACCAGGACTGGTAAGACTGATATTAATATTGCATGCTTCTTCTGCATCAACACATTTGATTTTTGTTACTTCAACATTGAGGGGATCCTTTGGACTAAAGAACTTGGCACCAATTCCAATCCTACTAAGAAATTCACTCTTTTTGCCACTGGGTTGTCTTGAGAGTGCTGTGATTGTCTTTTTGAAGAATGGCCAAATGAAATATGCAAAAAATCCAAAATGGCCTAGACTTAGAGAATTCCCATGCTCAGTTTTATTGATTAGTGCTTTATCAAGTATCAGTGTTTTCAACACAGCTTGTGGTTTAATGTCCGAACTTTAGTTTTAGATAAAATCCTCATAACTGGCATACAACATCATAAGCAGTGTTCAAAAAGATTGAACTGCAATGATTGTCAAAACAATTACCTTGGAAAACCTAGCCATCTTGCTTGGAAGCCCCACCTCCTGCCAAAGATGTGGGAGTTACACCAAAATGGTAAAACGATATCACAATAGAATGTTACATATAGAGGGTGAAATCAATGAAAACAGAGCATAGCAGTTCATTCCATTCCAAATTATAGATGAAATTTTTTTAAGTGCAATTGAGAAAGTTAGAATCAAAAGTGAATTTCCTTTTCTATTGGCATGCATGATAACATGGTAGATCAGTCACCGAGGTATTGTTTGTTTTTATCACAGTTTTATCTTTCAAATATATTTTGGAAAGTTAAAGAAAAGAAATATATTTAAATTATCTTTTATCTCGATTCCTAAACAATGTGAACTATTAACTAAAACACTTATAAAATTGGCTTTAAGGTGCAAATTGCACCAATTTATATACCTCAAGTAAGCTTTATTAGAAAATGAATTCAAAATCAACTCTTCTTCACAAAACTGACTAACAAACTAAGAATTACTTTCAATTATATACTAAAAATTGATCTTATCTTTAAACGACACGAAGTCTCCGACAAAACGAAAAATAACAGTAATAAATCCATGAATTATTTTGCAGAGCACATGAAACTTAATTCTCCTCATCTCTGGATAAAATGAAATTCAGCAATTCGTTAAACCTTATTTAGTATGCATGCATCTGGGAATTTTCTTCTACCTTTCTTCCGTGACAACAGGCGTCATCATTGTTCACGTACACCCTTGTTGCCCATCTTTTTCGTCAAAAGAAAAACACAATTACAAGAACTTCTTGATATATCAAAATGGAATAAAAAAATGCTTCATAATCGCTTCAATGCAACTGCATGTTTATGCTAAATAAGTGCTTAATCTTATGCAGGCAAGAATTTGGAACAATAAACAATTCTAAAAGAAAAAATGTTAAAAAATAATGAAGAATAAGACACTGGCCTGAGTCTACTGAATCACCTCAACTGGTATTATGACATCATGGCTGGTTGAAATACAATGTATCTACCATTTATTATAAAGTATTTATGATCTATGAAAGTTCCTGTGTCATTTATTAGTATATTAACATGTATAGAACACTTGAGTTATATCCTCTACAATTGTATTGATAATATTAAATATTATTTTATCTTTTTGTATACTTTTCTTATATAATCTTATTTTAATAAGAAACACATAGCCACACATCTATGTTCCTCCTTTCCAAGGCATGAACCTTATCTATGTTCTGATTGGACAAGCTACTATAGTATAAAAATAAGGTTGAAGTATTTACCTCATACGTATATTTATCTCAATCTTTTATTTTAATTTCTATATTTATAAAATTTAGATTTTAATTTTAAAGTTTAGTTCTTATGTCTCCACTGTTTATACCGTTAAAAAAAATAAAGTTCAATTATGTTTTCATTCTTTAAAAGTTAGACTAAATTCTTTTTTACTCCCTTCAAATTAAAAAATAAAAATAAAAAATCTTTAAATTTAGTATAACATGATTTTCAGTAACCCTGTAAATAATACAATGTGCTAGGCTTGTTTGGACAACACAAGTAAGACCAAATTTGAGTGGGGAAGGAGTGGGTAGCAGCAGCATCACATGCACAAAACTACAACACCCACTTTGGTTGAAAACATCTTTTGGAATTGAATTTTATATAAAAAACTTCGTTCCATTTGAGTGCTGTTCTTTATCCTAATTTATTGGTAAATAATCAGTTCAATACTATAAATATTGGTGTATTTTATTTTGAGTACAAGAAAAAATATTTTACATTTTTAATATAAAATTTTTAATCATGTTAATTTTGATTAAATTCTATTAATAATAATTAAAATAATTGAACAGTGTTTAACTTTTAGTAATACCAGGCGTGTTTATTAAATTAAAAAAAAAAAGCTAATCTTAATATATATCATTAACATTCAAAGAAGTCTTTTTTTTTTCTTTTTATTTTGTAAATTTAAAATTTTTAATAATTTTTTCAAAGTTGATTACATATTAATGTTTAATATATATATATATATATATATATATATATATATATATATATATATATTTTTTTTATTTATTTTTTTTTTTAATTTTTTAATTTTAATATTTTAAATAATTTTTTAAAATTATTATATATATAAATATAAAATATATATATATATATATATATATATATATATATATATATATATATTCTTATTGTATTAAGCTAAGTGTTTATCCTGTTTTATTAAATAATATGAAAAAAATGAGGAGGTTTTTGACATGTATAAGGATTAAATGTATTTAGTTCTTTAACTTATATAAAGTTGAAATTTGTTTCTGTATAAACTTTTGAAATATTTTAGTTTTCAAAATATAAAAATAATAGATATAATCCTAGTCAAGAGTATTAAATGGTATAGATAAATTGAGTTAGCATAAACGTTTGATATATAAAAAAACTAAATTAAATTAAATTAAAAAAATTATATTCATTCGTTTTTTAAATTTCATACAGAAATTAATTTCAATTTTCAATTTTATATCAAAATTTTGTAACTAAAAGTAAAATGCCGATATAATGAAAAGTGGGAACATACGCGCAGGATGTTGGGCGGTTCCATACAAGTCCAGCAATCACAACAAGCTGCTACCCATCACAAAGTTCTAATGTCAGCAACAAATTGCACCAATCAATAATTTACGAAAATATGTTTCAAAATCAAAAACTGAGATTAAAATATAACAGAACCTCATCAAAGACACCAACTGGACTGTCCTCATAACTTGCTAGAAAGAAACCACCAAGAGTGTATCTGCATGTAAGGATTGAATTCAGAAATCACAAGTTTCAAAATAAATTTTATATTACAATAAGATAAAACTTTGTTAGTTTCTGTGTGTGTTTGCATGAATTGAATTGAAAGCATCGTGTGTTGTTAACTTTTAATACACACTTTTTTATGTCAATTTATAATTGCTGATGTGAAACTTCAATTATGATCTCAATAAAAAAAATAATCACCTCCACCTACTCTTCAGCCTCATGTGTTGAATTCTTTCATTTTAAATTATGATGGATAGAATTTACATGTAAATGAAATAGTTTGCAAATCCAAAGTGTTGGAACTTACAAGTCATCAATTATTTTTCTTGAACCATATTAAAAGAAGTGAGATTAAGTTGTAGGATACAACATCATCTTACATTAAAAAGTTGACTTAATAGTTTAGTCTCTACATTTATAATATAATAATAATTCAATGTTTTTCTCTCTATGATTTAATCTTCTATCTTCTATTGGATCAAATCAAAGCTAATGTCATTCAGAGAATCATAAATTGACATGTTAATAACTCACTCACTTTTTTGACATGTTTGTTGCCCAATTCTAAGAGTAAAACGGGAAAGAACAACGTTAACATAAATGTAACAGAAGATATCATATTGAAATGCATTGAACTTTTTAACTCACAAACTAATAATCTCAAGAGCAATTGGAAAACTAATCAGTGTTGAAATTTATTCCCCATTTTGAATTAACCCTCATAAAGCAAGTACAATTATACCTACCCAAAGGCTTCAACTAATTTGAATTCTCTGGGAATATATGCTCGAGCTTTCTCTGCTTTCACAAGATGAAGTTGATACCAGGCACTGATGATACATATATCAGAAACAGAACCAGATAGTTAAACTTAGACAAAAAAACACAGAGCAAAACATAGTAATTCCAGAAAACATGTTACACTAACCTGCCTCTAAATACCCATGGAGGTTTGCCATACCCAGAAGAAGATCTTCCCTCAACAGCTTCCATGAACACTGAATGATAAATTGACAAACAAATTGAACTCAAATCTGTCAGAAACAGATCAGAAATTGAACACTAATGAATGAATGAATGCATTAACATTAGGGAGGCAGAACTTACATGATTGGGTTTGGTGGGTGAGAGATGAGTGAAAGAAGCAAAAGGGAAGGTGTGGTTATGGATGAAATGAAACCCAAGGAAATGGAGAAATGGTGAAGGAAGAGTGGGAGAAGAGGGTAAGGTGTGGTATGGTAGAGAACTGAATTATGAGTGGATAAACCGAAATTCTTCATCCTGCGTGTCCTTTTCTATGGACATAAACTTCACTGGCACAAGGTTTGGCGCCAACAGAAAGTAAAAATAAAAAGCAACATTTTAGATGTGTAACTTTTGATTTTGGGTGCTCATACTTTAATACCCACTAAATTATGTTTATTTATTTTTAATTTAAAATTAATATACATTATTATAGTATAATTGTAATAGAGAATTATAAAGTAAGCGTACTTTTTTAAAGAATGTCAAAGTATTATTTGTTTTAATCTTAATTTTTCTAATACTTAATAAAAAATAATATTTTCACTTTTTGGTTGATTCATCTTAATTATTTTATATTTTAAAATAAAAATGTCATTTTATTAGTATTGGATAGGTGTTAAGTACAAATGGGCGTATCAACACTAATAAAAAAAATAAAAAAACCAAACCTGACCTGTAAGAAATTAATTAAGTTTATCACTGAAAATTAGAGTAAACTTTTTGAACTAATTGATTTATTAAAATAAGAATAGAAACTTGTAATTTTAAAAATTGCATCTTTTTGTATTAAATTATAATATTATTATTTAAACAATTAATACTTATAAATTAATTTTTAATTTATGATGAAATAATTTAGCATAAAATATTTATATAATCATAAGCAACTTTAATATATATATATATATATATATATATATATATATATATATATATATATATATATATATATATATATATATATAATGTAAAACCCTACAAAAATGATGTTTTGGAAGTGATAATGGTTTAAAAATAATAAGACTCGATTATTTTAATGTTAAAAGGTTTTAGTATAAATATAATTGTTATAGACGAGTTTCATTAATTTTAAAACACATTATCTCTCCATAAATCACTTTTCTAGAGTTCTCTCTGACTTATCTCTGAGTTATCTCTGAGGGTATTTCTCCTCTTTTCGCTTGATTGATCTTCGCGACAAGCTCTTTAATTTGGATCGATCAATTTCTTCGTTTGCGTAAGTTAAGTTTCAACCGTTTTCTAGGTCTTCTTTTGCTTTTGTTACATGTGAGGTTTTCATCTTCTAGTTGAGAATTTGCTGATCAATGATCATAACAGTATGTATAATCGTTCTTATGATGTTTCTATGTGTAGATAGAACATCATGTGCAGTTAGAAGCATTTTAGTGTGCTTAAACTTGTTTGGATCTATGGAACTGCTTTGTCAAGTAAAGGAAGCTAGTTTTCTGTTGAATTGATCGTCTTGGTGGTTAATTGTGATGTGGTTTGTTGAAATGATGAGTTGTATGTTGAATTGTTTGATGTGGTTGTTCAATTGATGAGTTGTATGTTGAACTGTTTGATATGGGTTTTTGAAAGTTGTATGTTGAATGGTTTGATTTTGATCTGTGTTTGGTCTTGATTTGGGGAAAGGTTTGGATCTGTGTCTTGAGTGATAGGGTATCAGTTTCAACTCTCTAAAAACTATTTGGAATCAAAAACACTAGAAGGAAAGATGCCCAATTAGTCAAATACACTGGGTTAATTTCCCTAAATTATTGTTGTTGATACACTATCGAGCGCCATCATAGTGTCATCGGGTGCTAGGCCCCTGACTTAGTGTCGTCGGACACCACTTTTGGACCCCGGGACGCCATAAGTAAATGGATACTAGGGACTGGGTGTTGAGCGCCACTTTTCCCACGCAGGGTGCCACCCTGTTTTTCTAGTTTGCGTTTTCTTGGGAAAAATGAGATTTCTACTTCGTTAACTGTCGGATCGAGCTGAAATTTTGTTAGAGACACATGATTATTCACTTTGACTAGTGGGATCTTTGATTTGAGGTTTGTAGTTAGACTAGTTAATTTCTCATGTTTGACCTATACTTTAGGTTCTCTTTTATGAAGAGTATTCCTACTTCATGAGTTAGTAGGTTCTTATGTAGTGTTGTGGTCTTGGGTTGATCTTGATATTGAAGTATGTGTTATAAGAATGATAAATGTGTATGATATGCATAGTAAAGCATGCTAAGATGATGAAATGGTTTTATTTATATTTTGTGGAATCTTGTTATGGTATTCATAAACTCATCTAGGGGAAGTTGCATTATGATGATGAGTAGTGTATGAAGTGGAAATATTGGTCAAAAAAGTTGTGAATTATGTTCTAAGAAAGTGTGTTGGTTTTAAGAGAGTGAAAGTGGAACTTATTGGAATGGAATGAAAAAAAATGATTTGTATTGTTTGTTGTATAAGGGTTATGCTTCTAAGGAAGAAGTGAAAATCCTTTATAGTACATTGTTATGCATTGGCTAGGGATATGTGTTTGTCAAAATCTACCTTATATTCTACTAGGTATACAAAATCATATAGAGTGTTGTGGCCTAGGTGGTAAGAGTTGAAAGAGGTTCTTATAGCAAGATTAGGGGTAGGATCCCTAATCTGGCGATGCCATAAGTAACTTACCTTGTCCAGAGGAAATTGAATCATGTTGGTTAGGTCAAGTGGAGCCAAGACCTTTGTCGCAATCCACTTTTATGACAGGTGCACAACTTATTATATCTGAGTCAATGCATAAATTTGGATAATTGGATCTAAAGAGTGTGTACTGTAACGTCCCTAAGGGAAATTACTTAATTAAAATAGATAAATAAAAGTTAAAATTCAAACGTCGTAATATTATTATTCCCAAACGCGGGAAAATTTAAAATGTTATTTAATACGCAAAAAACTATGAAATGGTAGTAATGAAAGTATCACAATTCCAAAAATCCAATACAATAGTAAAAGAAACATAGTAAAATCCCTAGCTCAAGTCCCCAAGTTAGCCCTCACTCCATCGTCTATGCATCCACAACATCACCTGTATTATCATCTGCTCTCGTGTAACGAATCACACGATCATCGCCAATCACAAACAGAAAGGGTGAGCTTATACACAAAATAAGATATAAGTCAATAAAATAAAAGTAATTCACCAACTTATTCATTCTAATTAGTTCTTGACCAAGACCTTAATCCCCAAGGTTTTTCAACCTTCAAATCACACAATTAGTTAGCCTTGGACTCAAGATTTGTGATGCTCACACGAACCTGCCCGCCCATGGTCCTGCCTCTACGAACCTCCCTGCTCGTAGTCCTACTCTACGAACCTCCCCACTCATAGTCTTTCTCTACGGACTTGCTCGCCCGTAGTGCAATACATGTGATCCACTAGCTACGTACCTCCCCACACGCAACATCTCTCAAGTGTGAGCATAGAACAAACGAACCTACCTTACTCGTATCTGCACACGAGAGTAACCAGATATGAACCTCCCCGCTCATATCATCACATGTTCACCACCATCCATGAACCTCATAAGCCAAGTATCTCATCACTACGTAAAAGCAACACACATAAGCCACTGTCCGCAGCATTATCGCTTGGCGCAGCCTAAGCCCCACCAGGCAAAACCAGTGCAGACTGCCTGGCAGAACATCCTCGTCACTTCATCAAGGACTGTCCTTTTTCCAGGAGCATTGTAGCAAGACCTCGGCCTTAGCCTCAATAGAGAATGAGAGGTGACAAACCTCAAGCGTCACAGATAATTTATGCTATGACAAGCATGGAGGCAACAAGTTCAAGTAATCTCATAATTGGGTGTTGTGTGATAGCAAGTGTGAGTTTATGTGTTCTATATGATTCTAGAGCGACACACTCCTTTGTGTTAGAATCTTGGATACAAGAGTTGGGTTTGTTGATTAGGGAGCTACAATATGATCTACATGTATCTACTCTAACTTCAAGGTTAGTCAAGATGTTTGTAGTGTGTGCTAGATGCTCAATTTTTGTAGAGGAACGTAAGTGCAATGTAAATCTTATATGTTTACCTCTACAAGGGTTGGATGTGATCTTAGGGATGGATTGGTGATGACTTTTGTCCTAAGTGTCTACATCGTAGGCTAAGAAATAAGCCAACATTTATTTGTTTGCTTTTAAATAATTAAATAAATGTAGAATTGTATAGGATTATTGTTTTTTTTATGTAATTAGTATGTTTGTGGACTTGTATTTGAGGCCTAAGTCAATTTGTTATTTTCAATTTGTCTTCGTAATATGTTTAGGCCAAGAATCCAAGAAGCATGATGAGTGACTGCATGGACCAAGGACCAAACCATGTGGCGTCAGCCCAAATGTGAACTTAAATAAAGGAGCCCAAATATGATGAAATAAAGGAGCTCGACATGGCCTTAAACGTGCAAGAAAGCTAGAGTTCCTTATGCCTCCTTGTTCCTCAACCCTTAGGCAGCTCCATAGACCACCACCCATTACCAACCAGGGTTTTTGTCATAAGCCATCAACCTCTAGTAATGAAGGTTCTTGCTTTATCGTCCTTTAGAAGTTCAACCTCCTAAAGCAACTAGGTCTTTTCCCTCTTTTTGTAGAATGAATGTCTCTCGTAAAACCATTAAGGTTAGAGCTTGATCTTCTCCTTTCACGATTGCCTTTCTTCTTTATAAAAGGCAGACCACTATTTGAGTTTAAATTGCTTTTGTGTCCTCTCTTCAAAGTTCACCTTTTCCACAAGAGATTCAACCTAGGGTTGCCTCATTCGAGAATTTTTGAGTTCCACCGAAGGAGCTTAGGGGAAACCTTCTACCAATTCAAATCTTTCGTTGCGAGTTCATCAATCTTCACTAATAGATCGGCATTTGGGGACTTCACTGTGGATTCTCACCGATCAAATCGAGAATTTGGAGTTTAACCATGAAGCAACATTCATCAATTGGTTAGCTTCCAATCATATTCTTATTGATTGCAATGAGAAAAAGTTGTTATTTCCATGATTATAAGAGGAAAGGTTGTTATCTTCTGAGCAGGTGGTTAAGGAGGTCAAAGAAGGATCTCAATGTTTTATCATCTTGACTCGGTTGTTTGTAGAGGGAGGTGATGGAAATGTTAAGATACCTGTGGTGAGAGAGTTTGTAGATGTTTTCCGGATGAAGTGTTGGGGTTGCCTCCTAAAATAGAAATGAAGTTTTCAATTGGTTTGGTGTCAGGAACACGACTAGTATCAATATTCCCATATTGGATGGCTCTAGTAGAGTTGGCAGAATTGAAGAAACAAATAGAAAAGTTGTTAGAAAAGCAATTTATCATGTAAAGTGTCACCATGGGAAGCACCGGTGTCGTTAGTGAAGAAGAGGGATGATAGTTATAAGCTGTGTAAGAAGTTGAATAAGTTGACCCTCAAGAACAAGTACCATTTACTGAGGATAGATGACCTGATGGATCAGTTGCATGGTGCAGTGATATTTTCAAATATATATTTGAGATTGGGGTACCATCAGATTCTGGTTAAGATTGATGATGTGCAGAAGACAACCTTTAGGTCCAGATATGAGCACTATGAGTGTGGAGTTATGCCATTTGGTGTGACTAACACTCTTGCCATGTTTATGGATTATATTATCAAAATCTTTAGGCTATTTCTTGATAAGTTTATTGTAGTTGCTATGGGATTGGCAAATGTAACAAATCATACAAGTAATAAGTGGGAAGTCCAAGTATCGTTTCTCAAGAGACTTGTGAAACACTTAACAACTCTTGCAATTCATAACTCAATTAGACAATAAATTTCACAAAAATAAAAATAAAACTCTTTGTATTTTTATATTTTTATCAAACATATGGTTATGCAACAATATATGATAAAGGATTCAATTGGATTGGGTTTCATGATCCAATTCAAAGCAAAAACGCCAAACAATATTCTTCTAAGCATTAACACCTCATGTGACAAGTTTTAATGTCTTAGCGACAACTCTGAACTTAAATAATAAAAACTCTAATGTGTTAGCAATTTTATTAGGATTCACATTAATGATCAAAATTATGATGTTATGAATGATCATATTGTACCTTATGTCTAGATGCAAATCAATTAGTTGTATGCTCTAGTTTAGGTTCTAATATCATGTCCAATAAATAGAGACCCAAAAATATGCAATCAATAATTATCATGCAGTTAAATTAAGAATAGAACACAAGAGTGGTAGAAAAGAATTATATTGAATAGTAAAATTCACAAAGAGTTAACAATACATTACACCCAACCCCCATGAATAAGGGAGTTAACTACTCCTTAACATTCTGAATACTAGAATATGATGAAGATGAATGACTCCAGCCTTTAGAATATGCCTCTACCTTCTTTCCCTCTCTCTCCCAAAAGGGATTTCTTTTTTGCCTTAAACCTTTGTTAAGCCCCTTATTTATAGATTTTTCAAATTGGACTGGGCCTACAATTTTGTACTTGATTTTGTAATTGAATATCCTAAATATATATCTTTTAAACATATCAAACAAATGCCTTTATCCTTTCTAACCAATTACCTAGAGGGCTTTGGTAAGCTGAGTATAAGAGGTTTGTACCTATCGTAAGGCTTTTGGCATGAGCTTAGCAATAGTGCTCCTACCTAGAGGGCTTTGGTGAGTTGGGTAGAGAAGTGTTTGCTTGTAAGTCTATGAAAGCAGTGGAAAGGTCCTTTCCGAGAGGCATTGGTGTGTAGGAAAGGTGGTGGTTGGTTATGAGAGAATGACATACTGCTTGTTTATATTACTTAGTGGTTATATGTGTTAGGCATGTGTTGTATGAGTACTGATAATTATGTTTGGGGAGTTGCTTGAATATAATAGTTTGATATATGATGTTTTTTTATCGTTAGTTCACCCTTGTATGATTTGTGTTTGTGCAATGATCGTATAACTTTTGTTATATGGGAGTAGAAGTTGATACAGATGGAAATGAAGAAACATAGTTGTGAGGAGTCTCGTGGGGAAAGCTTATGGGAATTTTGGAAATTGGAATTGTTTTTTTGAAATAAGATGTAATAGTTTGACAATTTTATAAATTTTCAAATTGGATAAATTTCCATTTGACGACTTATACCGGTTTGGTTCAGTTTTAAATTTTGAATTGTGTTGAAATAAAGTTTTTCTGAAGATTCCTATTTTATTAGGATGGTATCGAAGTAACTTAGTTAAGTCATTTAATTCATAGTGATATACTGAAAAGGGTGTTAGAGTTGGTCTCACATCTCTTTAGAAAACCTCACCTAAATAGAACCAAAACTCTCATTCTCATTACTTCCATGCCACTCATCATCTTTTCTCCATCATCTTCCACCATGGATGCAAGCAAACTTGGAAGAAGGCCATCACCTTGAGTGGCATACCTTCCTTCATAGAGAGCTCAAACAACCTCCTCCTCAAAAAAAGCTTGTTGTTAATGAACTTCCTCACGTGCAACTTCTCCAACTTGGATTACAGTGTTCAAAATGTCTTCTCTACAACCTTATAAAGAAATTTTTCATGTAAATCACAGGAACTAAAGACAATGCAGTTCATAAGGTAAATAGAAATGGTCTTATTTATTACTACAGGATACTTAAATGTAAGTCAACCTATACAACTTCTTGTGTCTTTTGCAACCAACTACATGTCTCCTCATTTGTAAGGCTATAAAATGAATATTTGGAAATATAAGGACTAACATTAAGATATGTACGTATATAAATACTAAAAATATGAATTTCAAATATTAAAAAAAATTATTTAATTTATAGAGGCTAAAAGTAAGTTTGAGTTAGAGAGAAAAATGTCAAATTTTTTCATGTCATTTTTTCATCAAAGTTTGTAACAGGCTTACTACTAATAGTAAAAATACCTAGGGGGAAAAAATTCTCACCTCGTTACTTTATGACCAAAGTATCACAGATTGTGGGACAAGTACTAGATAATGAAATAAAATAAAATAATTTTATTTTTTGTCTTTAAAATATTTAGTTAAACTTGATTATTATGATTAATTTCCTAAATGATCATACATAAATGAGTTATGTCACATACGAAACTAATGAATGCATAGTCTTAGGCCAACATAGCACATTAATAAAAGACTAAACCCATCCAAATCATTTTACAACAGATTACTTTGGAAAAAAAATGACTGAAGGCCCTCAATTGAAAAGGATGAGTTTTTATTAGGATTCATAAACTATTACAAGTCAACAACGAAACAATGCCATTACATATTTTCAGTGTTTCATCTCAGCAGGAACAGATTGTCTCCAAATTCCTGCAAGCATGCTCCCAAAGATTGCCTGAATCACACTTGAAACAGCACAAGGTACTGCAGTTAGGGGATCTCCAAAGTGTTTGGTAGCAAGAACAACCCCAAGAGCTGAGTTCTGCATTTTGAAATGGAGAGATATGTAGTGTTTGATAAGACACAAGTGAGAGAAAATTTGAAGAAAAATAGTTTATTGAAAGTATGATGACTGAATTATTTTACAGAGTGAAATATGTTTGAATATAAAGGGAAAACACAAACAACAGAAAATCATAACAAAAGACCTAACAGAAAACTGAAAAAAGATATCAAAGATATCTCTATCAAGATGGATAAATTATTTTGGACTTGAAGCAATGACCACAAAAGGGTTTATCAAGCATTCATGCAATTATACCTGATAAACAATGCATCATTTCGTAATACAGAGTGCTATCTTTACCTGCATGCCAACCTCAATGGATATGGTTCGTGATGATGACACGTCTACCCCCTGCATTCTTGCAAGTACATAACCAAAGAAAAAACCAGAAGCATGAAGAAGAGAAGAGGCTAAAATCACTTGTCCACCAGATATAAGGATGGCTGAAGAGCTTTGAGCAATAGCATTCCCACATAAAATTGCCACAGCTGCTACAGCCATGGGTGGCATCAATGGAGAGACAACTTTAACAAGAGGTTGGAAATACTGATTTAGAAATGCACCAGCCAACACAGGAAAAAGTACAACCTGTTGAGAGAGAGAGAGAGAGAGAGAGAGAGAGGGGAGTGACAATGAGAAAGGAGCATAGCAACAAATTAGAAATGGAGAAAACTTTAACTTGAGAAGGAAAGCTTACTTGCAATGTTGAAATCAATAAGCCCGATGCATCCACAGTTACATATTTACCAGCAAGTTTGGAGGTCAGAAAAGGAGTCATGACCTGCAATGTTAATTTGTCAGCCAATGTGAGAAAAGTTTTCAAAAAGTGTTGGTCAATCATATTATAACCTTCAATAATATATTATAACCTTTCAAAAAGTTTTCAGCCAATGTGTTAATAATATATTATAACCTTTAGTGGAAATATTTATTACGCAAATTACCTGAAACTGTTCTAATCGAAAAACAAAAACTAACACCACCTATATGATACTGTGTCTAAGTTCTATCATTACTTTAAACTATTATTACAATACCAGAGAGCCAAAAGGCTGTGATACAGAAACTTTTACACTGCACAAGTTCAAACCCGAGCAGTCAATTTATTATCAATCTGAGACCTGATGCCATGTTTCATGCAAAATTCTATTCTTCAGAATAATTTTGTCTTAAAATGACTTATTCTAACCAACCGGTTCAGGTTAGAGAGATAGAGTTCATCAAAACTATCATATTGGACTTCAGAAATCCACATAGTGCCACTTGCAGTCGATTGTTCCATTATCTTTTGTCATCAAATAAGAAAATTCACAAATTCTTCATCAATTTCTCTTGGTGTTCTCATTCACCACAGTGAAGTATATATTACAAAATATCGCTGAGAATCCTTACACTACTAAAAATCTTTACTAAATTAACCAATAATATTGTTGAAAGATATGCATAGATATGCGTTATACTCTCAAAATATTTTTAAAAGTGTCTGAATAATATCATAATACTCCCTCTACTTGGAGATCTAGAAGTTGCATAGCAGAAACACAAATTTTTCTTTCTCTAATGTTTTTGTAAACATGTCTATCAATTGAACACTACTAGAAACATATGACAAACAATTATCCCATTAGTCATCACATTTTTAACAAAATGATAGTCAGCCCTTATATGCTTAGTTCTTTCATGAAAAATTAGATTTTGAACGGTGTACATTGGCAAATGACTATCCTTGTACAACTTATACCCTTCGGATGTGGCATACCCATGTTCTCTAAAAGGTGTTTAAGTCACTTGATCTCATACCATTGTTGCCATTAATCTATACTTAGTCTCAACATATGATCTAAACATTGTTCGTTGCATCTTGGTCTTCCACAACACAAGAAAACCACCAAGTAACACAAACCATTTTGTCAAGGAACGCCACATAAGTATACACCTAGCCAAATTTGAATCACACCACCCTTCTGGACTTAGGTCACTATCAATACGAAGTATAGTCCGCTTCTTCGAATATCTCAAAACCTAAAGAGCTGCCTCCCAATGATCCCCACAAAATTAAATGGGATGAAATATGAACCAAATAAACAATATCAAGTATACTGACATATAAGTAAATCAAAACTCCATTCAAACCACCTATAAGGTATTGGATTCGCAAGGAACTCACCCTTACTAAGGGCCAATTTCATAGGAAATGTTTTAGGCTTTGCTCCTAATAAACCTGTTTCCGAAAATATCTTGATCGAGTATTTTCTTTCGTAAAGAAATATTCCTTCTAAATTACGAGCTACCTCTAGTCCTAAGAAATATTTCAAAACTTTCAAATCCTTCATATGAAAGCAACTACCAAGGTAATCTCTAAAAGTTGTCAATACAATTTTATCATTCCTTACTAATCATGTCATCAACATAAACTAACATGTTGATATGAGTTCTTCCCTTGCACAACCTAAATAAGGAATAATCTAAATAGGATTACAGAAATCCATAACTCTTCAATTTGTTGATAGCATTGCAAACAAACATTAGGGAGATTATTTCACACCATGAAATGAATTTTTCAACCTCTAAACCGTATTAGGCTTTGTAATTTTGAAACCTAAACTTCTTCACTTAAGTCACCATTAAGAAAAACATGCATATCCACTTGATTTACCTCCCAATTCTCAACAATAAAAATTGCAAATAAAACACGAACTATCACCATTTTTTCCACTGAAGCAAATGTCTCGTTGTAGTCAATTCCTTCAACCTAATGATTTTTCATAGACCAGAAGCCTTGTTTCAATCCATGTGTGTTGTCATCAGACTTATACCTAATTTTATATATTCACAAGCTCCCTAGTGTTTTCTTTATGGGTGGAAGTTCCATTACCCAAGTCCCGCTGTCTTCAAGGACTCATATTTTCTTACCATTCAACTCTCATCATACCAGGTCTTTCCTCACTTCTTTAAAATGCTTTGACTCATTTCCCGCTATCACTCCTACAAGAAAAATCTTGTCTTACAGAAAAAACGTTCACAATTCACAAAATTTGTTATAGGATAAGACCAACTTGAGGAAGATGAAGGAGCTGACGACTTCTCATATGAACTTATTTTCCTTACTATACGAGTAACAAAATCACGATACATGTTGAAGGAGTTTTGGCTCGTTTTCCTCATCCTAGCTCATTGTTACAGACCCACACCTAAAAGGCAAGCAGAAAGTGGAAAGAAATGAAGTAAACATTGATATGTATTATTTTGTTAACGAAAGCAGAATACAAAAGGATACAAATAGTATTCCCATTCTCCCTCCATGATTGATTTTTCTCTCACCAAAATATTTCTTCTCTCTCCTCGAACTACTCTACTGTTGTATGAGTTCCATCGCAACACCATACCCCTTTCAAGGGTAGACACCCCTCAACATACATATCACACTCATCAAAACCCTCATCCTCACTCCATGCTCATTCTCATTGTTCGCCAACATAGAGTCACCACATATTTGTGTTTAATTTGTTGCAAAAGAAAATTATTTCTCAAAGAACTTGACTTGACATCATCTCAAATATTTTCTCCAAAAGATGTCAAAACTATTTGTTAGATATTGTTTGATATTATTCAGATATTGTTAGATATTGATAACCACAATATCAAACAATATCTTCTATTTAATCTTTTTATTTTCAGTTACTCTTTTTATTTGTACCTCTCTCTATTATAAATAGATTACCCTATGTGTGGTTTATACACAAGGGAGATTAATCTCAATCCCTATTTTCTTTATTCTCAACATGGTATCTAGAGCTTAAGGTTTTTTTTTTTGCTACCGCTGCCTCCGCCTCTGCTGCCACCGCCGCTACTGCCACCGAAGCCACCGGTGCCACTGCCGGCGCCGCCCGCCGGAGTTCGAAACAGGTGATTGGCACAGGATATGAGTCTCATGGTCTTTATCATCTTCGTCCCTCTACATACGTTGGTGCAGTTATGGAGTCTCCCTCTCTTATTCATGCTCAGTTAGGTCATCCAAGCCTTGCCAAGTTACAACAGCTTGTCCCTGCCTTGTCCAAGTTATCTCGTTTGGATTGTGAGTCGTGTCAATTAGGCAAGCATACTCGTACTTCTTTTCCTCGTAGTGTCACACGTGATGCTTCGTCCCCTTTTGCCTTGGTTCACTCTGACATTTGGGGTCCTAGCCGCGTTAAGTCTACTTTAGGTTTTCAATACTTTGTTACTTTCATTGATGATTATTCCAGATGCACTTGGTTATTTTTAATGAAACATCGTTCG
>Ga0214542_1007050_pt1 | contig 19901 bp, 7 predicted proteins | sample CNSS1metaG_FD_160096 | JGI IMG/M metagenome (GOLD analysis project Ga0214542, IMG submission 160096) | Root nodule microbial communities from cowpea collected in UCLA plant growth center, Los Angeles, California, USA - CNSS1 | ecosystem: Host-associated > Plants > Roots > Nodule | place: USA...
ACATTGTAAGTTCAAAAATCCAAAACACTATTGGATGTCTTTTGTGCTGTAACAGCAAGTACAATGATGTGTTTCTATAATATTGGCTTATGATTGAAAAATTGTCGTTATTGAATGTTTGTAATGCCTGTAAGTAGGATACCAAACTCAGATTTCTTTAACACCAATTTTTCATTAATTAACTAAGTCATACAACAATTGAGCTTTCCAATTACATATTTCAACACAATAAAACGAAAAACACAAACTGATACCCCCAATACACAAACTGATACACCCAATACAGATTTCAACACCACCGAATACAGATTTAATCACACACTTTTCATCAATCGTGACAACACAATGATGTTCAATACAACTAATAAACCCACTATCCCTAGTAAAACATTAACAAACATTCTCGATCCCTTAAGTTCTTTTTCCAGAATAAATATCTTCCTTCTTTGCCTTATAATAGTGTTATCCCTTTCATCAACAGCATCTTCCGAACACCATTTAAAGTAATTACAACCAATGAAAGCTTCACTTCCCCTCTGTTATTGACAACATCCATAACACAAAATAACCTTCATGTTAGTTGCAAACAATTATTGATCATCGAATCACAGAAAAAGGGTGATGGATCTAACCTTGTAATTAGGACAACCCCAAAATTGCTTCCCACCATTTTTAGTAGTTCGAGCTGTTCTTAATACAGCAACTTCTCCACAGTTGCAAATGGGCGCTCCACCGTGAGACAAAACACCACCACCATGATTAGATAACCTTGGATTTTGCATACCCCACGAGTTATAGGAGCAAGATGAAGAAGAATGGCCCCTAGACATCACTCGCAATTAGGGCAAATGCTTGCCAAATGAAGCTGAACTTCAGCAGGACGAAGAAGACGACTAAATTAGGGCAAATGAACACTTCTATCTCCATAAATAACCTTCATTGCCACGTCCCTGTTCCAAACAGACACAATGGCACTATTCTGACGCCGTTTAACTAAAACTAACGGGAGGGACCATTTTAAACTGTTTTAACAAATTGGGGGACTAAATTGAACCTCGAAAAAAAAAAGAGGACCAAAATGAACCTCGCATATAAAGTAGAGGACCAAAAGTCTAATTAAGCCAAATAAAAATATATTGGGTGGCTAAACAAGGAAAGGCGGTAAGGAATAGAAAAAATGGGTGTGGTTGTTAAATGGGTTAAAATCATTCTTAATCTAATTAAATTTATGCAATTGATTTTTCTTTTTCTTTTTCTTTTTATTTTTAATATTTCTTTTTTACAAAATTTATATCACTCTTTTTATTTATCCATTATTATTTTGGCTTATTTATTACTTTTTAATTATTCAAAAAAATGTTTTATTCATCCGGACGAAATCGGGTGTTTATAGAGTTGTGTAAGAAAAATTGTATCTTTTGTTCCAGCTTAATATATTATGATTGTTTTTGTAACTCTTTTTTAATAGTTGAATGGAAATATTGGTTTGACCTTTGGTTTTTCTTTAGTGTCATTTCTTCTTTCTTCATTTGATGACGAGAAGTTGTAGCCGTATAGTTCACTTGGTATTACCTTGGGTGGTAACTGTGAACCAGGAACTGCAAGACTTGAGGGTTCAACCATTGTCACTTAGAATGGTGGCTGAGAATTGCAAGACTTAAGGGTTCGACCAGTATCGCTTAGAATGGTGGCTGAGAACAGTAAGACTTGAGGGTTCGACCAGTGTCGCTTAGAGTGCTAGTTGGGAACAACAAGACTTGAGGGTTCGACCATTACCACTTAGAATAGTGGCTGAGAGTTGTAAGACGTAAACAATCAGTACCACTTAGAGTAGTGGCTAGGAACTATAAAACGTGAGGGTTCAACCAATACCAATTAGAGTAGTGGCTAGGAATTGTAAAACGTAAAGGTTCGATGAGTACTACTTAGAGTAGTAGCTGGGAATTGTAAAACGTGAGGGTTCGATTAGTACCACATAGAATAGTGGCTGGGAACGGTAAAATGTGAGGGTTCGACAAGTACCACTTAGAGTAGTGGTTGGGAATTGTAAAACGTGAGGGTTCGACCAATACCACTTAGAGTAACGGTTGGGAACTGTAAAACGTAAGGGTTCGACCAGTACAATAAACATTCACTTAAATCCGCATTTTGATCTTGAGAGTTTGATGCGAACTTAATTGGGATGTGGATTTAAGAAATTTTAAGAGTCATATTACAATATAGAATGTTAGGGGTCATATAATTACATTATGGAATATTATGAGTCTTGAGAATTTGTAGGGATTGTAAAAATGAGATATCTATGATAGTTATAAAAGATATGCTACAAGAGAAAATTGTTATTTTATTTTATTCAATATTTTTTTTCTCTCTCTCTCATATATATATATATATATATATATATATATATATATATATAACACAAAATTATTGATCCAAAAATTTCCCCTTTTCAAATGCGGATTTAGACAAGATACGAACTTAACCAAATGTTTACTATACCATTTTATTTATAAAAACCACTTGTCAAAATGTCCTTTGAATAAATTTTATTATCCAAAAAAACATCATTAAAACTCAAACCAATTTGGTATAAACTTAGTACAAATCTTTAATGAACATAATTCTTAAAATAGACAACTATTACAACACAGTCCAAAAATAGTTTCAAATGTTTTTAAAATAAAACTCCAAAGTGTTTTCCCCGAGCCCCTCATAGCTTCGCATCTCCACTAGCATATGCATCAACATCTGCTCCCATATAACACACATGTTATACGATCACCGCACAAACACAAACAACATACAAAAGCAAGGGTAAGCTAACCAAATAAATATCACATCTAATATTAATTATATCACATTCTCACCCATGCCATCCAAGATATCAAAACATCACATGTTCAAAAACCATAACATGTAATAATCAAATCATATTACCACCAAGTAATACTAACGGCGTGACATTCTCTCATAACCAACTGCTCTACCTTTCCTGGGCAACAATGGCTCTTGGAAAGGGCCTTTCCCCTACTTTTCATAGACTTACAAAGCCTTGGGTAAGAGCATTATGGCTAAGCTCATGCCAAAGACTTATGGCTTAAAGAAACTATTTTACGTTGACTCAACAAAGCCCTATAAGTAAAAGAGTCATCCTTGCTTTATGGTTATTAGAGAATTCATATTGTCCCATCATATATGTGTACACATGCATACCATAACTCATCACATGATCGAACATCCATTAACTCATCATGCAATTATATCATATCATGACACATCATACCTTACGACACATATGCGATCATACCAAACCATACAAATGCATTCCAAACAAGCATAACCATAATTCTTACACCAAAATTCTAAAGCAAAATTTGTCATCACAAAACCAAAAACATTGGAATGATGCGTGATACATTTCTCAAACTACAGACCTCCAATCGACGATCCAACTGGTCAAACCAAATAATAGCATCTTACGGACTAATTGCCAAAGTTGAGCTTAATCCAATGTGTAACGAGTCAGGAAAGTCAATTTTACTAAAACTCCATAGATGAGTAAAGCATACTCACCCATAATACGAAAAACAACGCCAATAAGATTTCGTAACACATCTTTTAAACTACAAATCTTTAATCAATGATCCCACCAGTCAGACCAAAGAATAACATGTTATGAATCAAGTTTACAAATTTGAGCTCAATCCAACGGTTAATGAACCAGAAAACTTAATTTTAGTAAAATTGCACAGACTATAAAAACACCCTCACCTAGAATACGAAAACTAATATGAAATTGCACACTTTTATGAATCTTTAAACATCCAACTTAAAAATACACCAAATAGCACTATACCACACTAATCCACACTTAACCATTCACAAACTTTGAACCATAGCTTTCAATCTTCCATTCTAAGTGCATTTTACATCACCGCAACAAAGATTCAATAAACTAATTAAACAACTACGAAGAGAAAATTGCATCTAATGAATTCTTAAGTAAGCCATGCCCTTATGAGAATCCATTGCATTTACCAATTCATACAACCACAATGAACCACATATAATTCTGCACTTATAAGTTAGGCACATAATTTTACCACCAAACCACTTCAACATCATATTCACAACAACAAATTCAATCGTAAAATACCAAACTATATACTACATCCATCATATGCCACAAATCCATACCACAACTACACATGAACATGAACCAAAATCAATCAACTTACCTCTCATAAGCAATCTCCACTACGACCAATTTCTCAACACCAACTTTCTACTATCCACACAACAATATTTATTCAATGCCATCAAAATTCATTAAAATTTAAAGTTTCCCTATATCCCAACAACCATAACACATCATAATATCAACCAAGCATTAAGAAAAAATATTTTCTAACCACGACAATAATATTTTCCCATACCAAATCACTTGTTCTACCACCCAAAGATTACACCTGAAAAGCAAAAAAAAAAATATTATTATTTCACCTTACAAGAGAATCAAATCTTTCCACCAACATTATTACATCAACAACATTATATCATCATCTCACAATAAACTCATCCATAAAATAGAAGAGACATCCAAAAATAATAGTATAATCATCCAGAAAATTCATCTTATCATCCTACATAGCTTCCCTTACAATTTCATATTCTCACTTCAAAATATTTCTATGCAATTAACCACAATAAAAAAATATTAAGAAAGGTTTAGCTCCTGACCCCAACAAGCCCAACATCAAGCCAAGGTACACCTTCAAGTCTAAGCCCATCAAGAGGCTCAATAACAAGGGGCATGCTCAAAAAGATCCAATTGGGCTTCATCCAAGATGGCCCAAATCCACATGGGCTTCTCACACTCTTCACATGGGTCAAAGAAGATGTGAAGATTTAAAGAGGTGTATCAAAGAGCCGTAGAATAGCAATAAGATTAGTCCATTGTTTAGGCCTTGATTTCTAGAATAATAAGTCACTAGTGCAGAATTCCCATTTTACCTCGCCTTATATGCCTCGGTTGGCCAAGAACCGAAGCATATAATGACGCGCGGTGGCATTTTTGCAATTAGAGCCAAGTTTTAGGCCTCGGTTCTCCAAATACCCAAAGCCAAAGAGGGGCATAGGCCCCGGTTCGCCCAAAATCGGTGCCAAATAGTGGTATAGGCCTCGGTCCAGTAAGACCCGAAGCCAAAAAGTGGCTGGACCTTAGTTGTTTGGCCTCGGTTCAAGGAGACCCGGTGCTAAAAGGGGGTCTATGGCTTCGGTTCCCCTAACAACCGAAGCCATAGGGTTTATTTAGGGTTCAAATTTCGCGAACCCTTCTTCTTCCCCGCGCTTGTGCCTCTGTAACTCCTTCCCCTCGCTCTCTCTCTCGCGCGCTCTATCTCTTTCCGCTGCACCCACTGCCACCACACCCTCCGGCCACCCTGTGCTGCACCTCCATTTCCCGTCTCTCTCTCGCTCTCTCTCACGCGCGCTTTCTCTCTCACAGATCTGAAACCCCTTTGTTGCTATTCTTTGAATGGGGTCCCTCGTTTGAGGGTCAGTTTATCCCCTCGTCACTTTCGTCCTTCTTTCCGAGTAGACCTTTAACTTTCAACCACAGACGTGTTACGAAACCTTTTTCTCTTGCTCTTTGTGTACATGCTCGCTTGTCTGGTACTTTTGGACTGGAAATTTTTCTTGGTGTTTTTGTGTTTTGTTTGTAGATACGCTTAAGGTGGCGTCGATAAAAGGGAGAATTTATGTGGAAGACATATGATGGAGATGAGGCGTTAGAGCTCTGAATGGCCTTGTTGACATCTGTTGTTTTTTTCTCAAAACAATAGTGATTTCCCACCACCACTCTACCACCTTTACTTCACTGTCATTGTTCGCTTGCAGTATTAATGGTGTTCTCCTCCGCATTCCACGAGAAGGAGTCGCAAGCCGACAAGTCCCGAGCTTTGGCTTCGAAGCTCGCAAACATCAGGGCCTCAAAACAAAGTTGCTCCTGGCTGGATCACAAAATCGCATCTTGAGTGACCCGTGGATTCTAAAATTTTCATATTTTCATATTTTACCCTATCTGACCCGAGGCAGAAAATTGGGTATATGGCACCGGTTTTGAAACAACCGAGGCATAAAACTGGGTATATGCCTTCGGGTGATAACCGAGGCCAAAAGAGTTACCTTTTGGCCTCGCCCCAATATGCCTCGGTTCCAGACCCGAGGCAAAATGTGGAAAATAACCAGAGCAGAAAGCCCTTACTACACTGGTGAGTCAAACAATGTGTAGTTGAATTGCTAAAATTGGGCTTGACTAAGCCCAATAGGAGATTAGGCCATGGCCTACCAAAGGTCTAAGGTGGACTAAGTGGAAGTCAACATTCCTTCCTACACCTCATGGATCGAATGCATCCAAGGGCTGGAAATGCTTCCTCCTTTTCCAAGGCATCATCCAATGGCCATGAGCCTTTCTCCTTCTCCAAGCCATCTTCCACGACCAAGATTGAAGGCCATTCTCATCCAAGGGCTAAGAGTGCTTATGTGTATTTGCTTTCATATAAAAGCCTAAATTTTAGGTTATTGTAATCACTCTTGAAATTTTATGCAATAGATGCTAATTAAGTTGAGATCACTCCTCCCTCTATTGCCTTTAAGAGTCACTCTTTTTGGAGATTTCCTCTCTCTACCTCTAGACACCTTCCTTAGGCTAGAATTGGTTAGGAAATCCTATCACCTCCTTCACCTACCATAGCTTGCAAGTGCCTTCAAAACTTGCCTCCACTCATTGATCCCATTTCCGCTACACCATGGACTTCTTCACGCACCTTTGGAGCTCCACCATAATGTTATCAAGAGCCATCAAACCATGGTTTCTCACGGTTTTGTAAGGTTCTTTCCGAGTCTTGTGTTTCCTTCACTTTTCTGTGTTGTTATCTCATCATCTTCTTCTTCTATTTTTTTCTTTCACTTTTGCCGTTCATTTGCCATTCCATTGTGTTTCTATTGTGTTTCTCCATTGATTCCATGCAACTATGAGACTAGAAGAGTGTTCTACGTTATATTTTTAGATTTTTGTTATGGTTCATATCATTTACTAGCTTTCCCTTAAATTTCAGCACCATTTTATTGCTTCTATGGTGTTTCTTATCATTTTAATTGGTGTATTTTCTTTGTTTTTCAATTTCTACCATTTAAGTTGTGTTATATGTCTTGTTCTTCATTTGTTTACATGTTTACTTTCTTTTCCACCATTTAATTTTATCATATTGTTGTTTGTGGTACATGAAACCGAGCCACCATCACACATAAGTGCAATGAGGCGTGGTCTATGTGTGTGGATGTGTAGACAGTGTTCTTGCCAGTTTTAAACCATTTTCACTGTTGGTTTTAGTCCCTTAGTGTGTTGAGATGTTCATCCTTCATCTATGCCTAATTCTAGATCATAATCATGCTTCAATCACCTTGAGTTTTCATTGAACATCTTCAAATTTTAGTTTAGCATTCTGCTCCAGTTTTCAATTTTTTTCCAATGCACACCTTCTATTTGACTCAGTGCACCAAATTTTAATTTGATTGTTGCTTCGAAAAGCTAGTCATAGACGAAAATTCTCCAATAAGAATCATTTAATTATGTTGAGAATTGAATTTTAGCCAAATTTTCGAAGTAGAAGCAACTTTCTGCGTTTTTCAGTGCAAATCTGCTGCTGTTTTCACTTGTGTCCTAACACACACTTTTCTTGTTTGATTTAACTGGAACGTTTCATAGCACCGAATCACTTTCTAATTTTTGCCTAATTTTCTTAACACCTGGACAAAAAATTAGAAAAAAGAATCATTCAAATATGTCCAGTACAAAAAATATGATAAATCTTCAAAGTTAAGGCATCTGTTAGCGTTTTTTGGTGCTGTGTTTTTAGAAAAAATCACTGTTTAGTGCGTTTTTGGTGTGTTTTGCTTCAGTATTTCAGTGCTCTTGCTCCATACATTTGCTTGTCTATGTGTGTATTCCATATTGCTATCAATTGCTTTCATTTGGAGTGGCTTAGTTCCCTCACATTGGCACACATGCAATGAATACCATAGGCATTTTATAAGCACTACAGTTTTTGTTTTCAGTTTTTTTTAATCCATTCTAGTTCCATTCTAGGATTCCTTTTGGTGTGCTTTCCTTTCTTTCAAGCCTTAATTTCTTGATTGCCCTTTTTGGCTATTAAATTTAGTCTTGTCAAATCATATTCAATGTGGTTTAGCTTTCTAAATTAGCTTTTCTTGTGTTACACATTTCAATTGGCAAGTAATGTTGGCTTCAATGCTCATGGTTGTGAATTAAGTGATTTTTCTGAATTGGTTGCTAGTCTACGGTAGAATTTTAGGTGGTGGTTGAAAAGTAAAGCTCTAGAGAGTGTGCTTGCTTTTCTTCCTCTCACCTTCACCAATTTTTGGAAAGTTTAGAGCCTTCAATTTCATGTATGAATGAGAGTTAACCATTGCTTTTGGAATAGTTTGTTTGTTGTTTTTGTTCATTATTTTGGCCAAGTTTTGTTGCTGTTTGGTGTTGCATTTTGCGTCCACAAGGGGTCCAAATATTCCTCCAATTGGTGTATACTTCAAAGCCATCAACTAAGGCTTCATTTGGCACCAAAGTGCTCTCGGGAGTGCATCAATTTGTTGTCCAGAATTGTGGGGTTTAAGTTGGCCTCAGGACTACCTTCAAACACCAATTTAAATAATTTTTGTTGGCTGTTGTGGCTTGTAATTGTTGCATCTCTTTAGTTTACTAGTTTTTCTACAATTTGGTCACTTATTTTGGTCAATTTGGAACATCCTTTATGTCTCATTTTCTATCCAAAGTTCACTAAAAGTTTGGTGCTCTTGGGTTGCTCCTCTTTGCCTAATTTTTGTGTACCAATTTTAATTCTCTTTGCACTTGTAATTTTGGCCTACTTAGGTGTCTTGGGGAACCACAAGGTGTTCAATCCCATCTCCTATGTAGAACATTTATCCTCCATTAGTAATTCACTTTTAGTTATAAGTGTGTTGAAAGTTCTAAGTGTTTTCTCACCTTATATTAAGCTGCATAGCTTATATTCATGTTTTCTTGCAATACGTTCTAGAGGCTTAAGTTGTGAGACCAAGGTCTCTCATATTTTTGCTAATTAGGGGTCCATTTTAGTGTAAATTTTTTTTTTCTTATTTTGCTTTGTGCTTGTTTGTGTGTGTTGGTGATCTAGTCTCAAGTGATCTTCTCCATTTATTGCTTCTGTAATTGAGTGAGCATTTAAGTAAGTGATGTTTTGGTACTTAAGTAGTCCAAGTGACTTACCTTGCTTACCTGGAGGTGAAATTGTGAAAGTTTTTCTTGCTCCACTCTTTGTCCAAGTTCTTAACTTGTCAAGATCACCATGAGCACCAAATCTCCACGAAGAAAGAGAGTTCCTCACCATAGTGGGCTTCTCTCACAAAAAGATGACCTTGATCTATCAAAAGAGAACATCTTTTGTACAAGATGTGGCATTTTGGGAAGTACATGTTTTCTCATGATGGATAGTGAATCTTGTTCTAATTGTTGTAGTACTAGAGTGGTTGAAAAGTTGAAATTAGCTATGTTACCCCATCCTAAACCTTACAAACTTCATTGCCTAAATGAAGATAAGGATTTCATAATTAAAAATCAAGTGAAGATACAATTTTCCATAGGGAACTATAATGATGAAGTTTTATGTGATATTGTTCCCATGAATAATTGTCATATTTTATTAGGAAGACCATGGCATTTTGAAAGACAAGTTATCCATAATGGTCTTTCTAACAAAATCACCTTCTATTAAAAGAAAAAGAAATTTATCTTTCATCCTCTTACCCCAACTCAAGTGGCTACGGATCAAGTACAAATGAAAATCAATAGGGAAAGATACCAAAAAGAGAAAGAGGAGAAGGAAAGAAGAGATAGAGAGAAAGAGGAAAAGGAAAGAAGAGATAGAGAGGAAGAGGAAAGGAAGAAATATGACAGGGTGTTGAGAGAAAAGAGAGAAAAAATAGAGCTTGAGAAGAAAGAGAAAGAGCAAGAAGAAATCCTACTCAAGAAAGGAGTGCTACTAAAGGCACCCCCCACCCCCACAATTCTCATTAAATCATGAATTTTGAAAGGAGTGCTCAAATCTTTTAACTCCTCTCATATCATCAATCATTCTCATTTTTTCAACTCAATCTTTACTTTTACTGAGTTTTTCAAACCAATTTCCCTTCCTATTGTTTTAAACCCCTCAAAAGATTTTGCAAAATCATACTTTGATTTAATGTTGCCTACTAGGTTTGAGATAACTCAAAGTACACCAAATTATTTTAGTGAAGTAGGTCTTGCTTATTTTCAAATAACTTTCAACAATACAACAAGACCTTCTTCTTTTGTCCTTTACTGTAGATATACTCTTGCTTTTCAATTAGATCTTTCTTATGAGTATGGTGTTCATTCCACTTTCAATATATTCTGATTTAATTCCTTTTGTAGGATCAATGGATGATAAACATCAAGATTTGAGGACAAATCCTCTTCAAGGGGGAGGGGATGATATGACCCCAACAAGCCCAACATCAAGCCAAGGTACACCTTCAAGTCCAAGCCCATCAAGAGGCCCAATAACAAGGGGCATGCTTAAAAATATCCAATTGCGCTTCATCCAAGATGGCCCAAATCCACATGGGTTTCTCACACTCTTCACATGGGCCAAAGAAGATGTGAAGATTTGAAGAGGTGTATCAAAGAGTAGTAGAATAGCAATAAGATTGGTCCATTGTTTAGGCCTTGCTTTCTAGAATAATAAGTCAAACAATGTGTAGTTGAATTGCTAAAATTGGGCTTGACTAAGCCTAATAGGAGATTTGGCCATGAGCTACCAAAGGTCCGATGTGGACTAAGTGGAAGTGAACATTGCTTCCTACACCCCATGGATCGAATGCATCCAAGGGCTAGGAATGCTTCCTCCTTTTCCAAGGCATGATCTAATGACCATGAGCCTTGCTCCTTCTCCAAGCCATCTTCCACGGCCAAGATTGAAGGCCATTCTCATCCAAGGACTAAGAGTGCTTATGTGTATTTGCTTTCATATAAAAGCCTAAATTTTAGGCTATTGTAATCACTCTTGAAATTTTATGCAATAGATGCTAATTGAGTTGAGATCACTCCTCCCTCTATTGCTTTTGAGAGTCACTCTTTCTAGAGATTTCCTCTCTCTACCTCTAGCCACCTTCATTAGGCTAGCATTAGTAAGGAAATCCTATCACCTCCTTTACCTACCATAGTTTGCAAGTGCCTTCAAAACTTGTCAACTCATTCATCCCATTTTCGCTGCACCATGGAGTTCTTCACGCACCTTTGGAGCTCCACCAACTCCTCTTACTTGGAATTTTTGAAACACGAGTTCTCTTCTTGCCAACTGAAAATCCTACTGCTTCAAAGAGACTTTCATTTTTCTCTCCTCTGCCTCCAAAACCTAACTAAAATTCTCATTTCTCTATCTCAAAACTACGTTGCCTTACCACTCCTCACAACCCAAAATTTAACTTAGTAGAAATCATTATGTTTTCCCACAAAATATAAGATTGATACCTATCTCCTCTAAAAAAATAATTTTTTGATTTAACCTCATTCTAATAGTCCATTTTAAATTAATAAAATAATCCAAATAATGGCTTCACTAAAATAGAAATTATTTTGACCACCCTTTCAATTTTTTGCTCATGAAATAGTTAAAAATTAAATTCTTAATATATATTTTTGCACTTAATTCACCTTATGAGCTATTATTTCCTATGCATATGACTAGATATAATGAATATGTCTTCAACTTTTCGTATTCCTAAGAGCACCACAAAAATGTCAAAAAAAGAAACAATATCCATGCCTTTTGCACTAGCCAAACCATATCAATTATCCCATTTTTCTTATTAACCAAACGCATAAAAAACATTAGTTTAATACCCTCACCATAAAACTTATCAAATAAATTATAAATAATTATGAAATTATAAGTCACACCAAAGGCACACATAAATTATAAAAACAATATTTAAAATATAAACACTCCAAATGCACACTTTAAGAATAAAACCCATGACCATCAATCCATAGCTAAGGCTTTAACCAACTATGCTACCTTTCATCTCTATCTATATCATTAACTATTAATTTAATTACTACTCTTCATGTCGAATTACCATTTTGAAATAATAATTATTTTTCCTGGATCTTACATTTAATATTTGTCGGTAAATCAAAATTACCGATGAACTACCGACAGTAAAAAATCTATCGGTAAAATTCTCGTTGGTAAATTTTACCGGCGAAATTCCTTTTCTATAAAATTTGTCAGTAAAATTTGTCGATAAATGTTGCAATCTGGTTCAGCTTCTTCCTCATCCCTCCTTCTTCGCCTTTATTTTATCTTTCCATTTTTCTTCTTCCAATACCACATCTACTCTTCCTTCTTCACCTTCTTCACTCACTCTTCCTTTTCTCTTCACTCACAAGTGACCTTTGTGCATGGATTTGGTGAAGCAAATGCATGATATCAAATGAAGTTGATGAAGATGCATTAATGATCAAGCTAGGGATATGCTAAATTTGGAATTGACTTGAAGATCATGGAGCTTGTTGTTTGTATTGTATTCGTAGACCATATGACATAGGTTAGATGTCGTTTTGTCTTGGGTGTACTTTTTTTAATATGTTAAAAGGCTTGTTGCATATAGTTTTGGTATGAATGTATTCATTCAGTTGAATTGTTATTTAGTCAACTGATTTCACTTAAGTCAAGTGAAATCAACATATTGTACAGACAAATCAACATGTTGAATTCACTCATGACCAAGCTAAATAAGCTAGTTTTCAAAGAGATGAGAAATGGCTTGAGATTTCTGAGCTAGAAAAACAATAATACGAATTTGGAAAACTCTTTCTCTCTTTGGATTACTTAGTGTGCAGCTCGTGATTGAAGATCTTGGTTGATCTTGGAAGCATTTTTTCTTGTTTGAAGCTTGAAGAACCCGTGTTTAGCTGCCTAGGGAGAGCCTCCATCATGTTTGGTTGTTCTTGTGCTTTTGTATTGTTCATGGTGTGATTCCAGGTCTATAAGTGAGATTCTTATAGTGTTTGGGATAAGATTCTTGTGGGATTCAAGAATCTTGGATCTTTGCTTTATTCAAGAGTGTAATATTTGAGGGATTGTGTAAAACTTTTCATATAGTGCATGATCAGGCTTAGGGGGCTCTTGATAAACTGGATGTAACTTAGTTATTGAGTGAACCAGGATAAATTCATGTGTGATCTTCTTTCGCTTATCTTGTTCATCATCTAAATCTCAAGAAAACCAATTAGATCAATCTTTGTAAGGTGTGCATATGTTTTTACGTTATCTGGTAATATAACTAAGTTGGATATATTGATTGGAACATATGTTGGTTGAGAAAGCATGTTTTTTGAGTGAGTTTTGTGCATTTCGTGTTTTTGCATAATCTCCCAGAATATCACCTGATTGTTTTTATATTTCAATTTGTTGAATCATATTTCATGAACAAATTAATCTACTATTTTTGGTTTTAATTAGTCGAAAGTGTACAGTTTTGCAATATTTGCATTCTAATTTCATGGTCAGTTTGATTCAACAAAAAAGGGTTTTAAGTTTTCAAAAAAGTAAACAAAGTTTTATAAAGTCAATTCAATACCCTCGTTCTTGGATAAACTATCCATTTCAATACTTATAATATATAGTTTCTTCAAGCATACTTTAAAACCTTATCACAATGGGAGTTATATTCTAAAATTTAAGATAAAAATAACTTTCAACAATTATCCTAAAGCATTTCATAAGATATAATATTATGCTCAAATATCTATACATGAAAAAACTGTATATAAGGAAAATGGTTATTCTAAAAATGTATCATAAAAAAGGTTCAAAAGACCACATATGGCTTTCCAAAATCATTCCATGGGTTAGGGTTTCATAACTCATTGCACTCGAATTTAACCAACTAAGTGAAGATTAAACGAGATTTATCAGACGATTAAGCAAAATATGCATCATTTAATCCCAACAAACAACAACTCATACCCATTTAGCATGAACAAAGATTGAGTAAAACAGGTATATCAACTAGATATTAAGCATGCTCAGACGAAAATCATACATTAAGCACAAAGATTAATTGATGAAGAGAAAACAAGAACAACAAAGAACATTCTTGACCAAAACCTCAAAGCTTGCATTCTTCTCAGGAAATGAAAAAGAGTTTAGCCAACCATGAAATTCTTACAGCTCAATAGAAAACAAAAGTGCATCATGAAAATTGAAAGAAGGAAAGAGAATTGTGAACCAGAGCTCAAAACATGTGAACTGAGTGCAAAGAAAACATAAAACCCTAACGTTGGGTGTTGTTCCAAAACCAAAAACAAAAATTAAAGTAAGAAGAGGAAAGAAAGGACATGGTCACATCAGACTCCTTTCTAAAACCCTAGTTGACCATGGGTTTGAGCCAAAATCTAGCCTACTAATATAACACAAAAGAAAAAGACGAGAATGCATTGCCTAGAGCTGATATGGAAAAAGAATTCAAGTTATCACTGACATGGAACAAATAACGTGGCCTAAAATTGTTTCACAACAAAACTTAAAAATAATAAATAAATAAATTAAACCAATTAAATTCAAATTAATTAAAATCCAAATTACTAGTCCAATAAAGCCTAATCAATGAAAATGTACTAATAAAGGAAAAATTAAGCACGAATCAACAATTAAGATCAATGAAAAAAATAAGAAAGTAGAAAAAAATAATGGCTCATGAATAACCGGTAACCATATATTTATCCTATGTCATAACATATACTAAAAGGATGAAAATGATGGAAATACGAGAACCGTTGACCTAAGGAGAAAACTTATGGGAGAACTTGAAGAGAACAAGGGAAAGAATTGATGGAGAAATAAAAAGAAGAAGAAAGAGCAATGATTGATTGCTTGTGCCTTAAGGTGTAAGAGAACCTTTTCTCTCTCAATTCTCAAATATTCTATGCTAAAATAACCTAAAGAAGACAAATTAACATTTAAACTCAACTAACAAGGGTCAATCAGTTGGACGAATCTCAAACCACGAAGGGGATTGCCAAAAAGTGAATTATGACCTCTTTAAATTCGTTGAATGAAAACCTTGTGCATTGAACAAATTCACTCTTGAAAGCACGATTGAATAAAAGACATTCAATAGAAAAGAATTCGCTCAACATAGCCCACATACGTTGAAAGAGTTTACTCTACAAAAAAATTTAGTGTACAAAGATGGAAATGGCTAAACCAAACTAAAAGTTTCTCACCTAATCTAACTTACATTTTGAGTATCAAGTAAAATTAACTAGTATTTAAATCTTTGACTAAACTAGTTCTTTAAATATTAAATGTTGGTATCTTCTTTTTTTAAAAGTAATATAAAATATTTTCATTTAAAAAAAAGTTAAAATCTTACTTTAAGTTGGTTAAATTTTGTCTTTGGTCTCTATTTTCATAGAAAAATGTCGATTTGGTCCTTTTATTTTTATTTATCTCAATTTGTTAGTAATGTAGTAACAACGTTAAAAGGTGTCACGTGTCACTAAATTTTTTTTTTTTAAAAAAAATTAAAAAATTGTCACGTGTCAAACTGACGTCGTACCACATGACAATGACACTATGATGTGGTAGTGGCAGTGCCATGTGTTACTGTTACGCCAAGTGTCATTTCCTCATTCTTTGTATTTTTATTTTGTCTTAGTTAAGTTCTAATTTTTGTAAAAATTGAGCAATTTCGTCCCCTTCCAAATTGAAACAAAAATTTATTTTGGATATAAATGTTGTACAAATATTTTTATTGATATTTTTATTATATATTTTAACAAAACTAAGTTTATTTAAAATTCTATTTCACATTCAACTTTATTTAAATCATTTTCAAATTTTAATTTTTTTTGTTTTAAATTGTTATATAAATTGTTTAAAACTATTTTAAAATTTATATTTGAATTTATATAATTGTTATTTTACAAAACCAAACATTTATATAAAAATGAGTTAAATATGTTTTTCGCCCCTTAACTTTTAGTGAAAATTGGAATTAGTCCATCTTCGATACATGTATTGAACTTTACACATTTTAAAAATATATAATTATTTGAAATATAAATTCAAATAAAAAATAATATTAAAGTATGATGTAATAAAATACCAATACAATTATTTGAATTTTTTTTCTATTAGCATTATTTTCTATTAACAACTTAATTTTCTTAAATAAATTCAACGTAAAATATAAATCTAAATAAACTTAATCTTGTTAAAAATATTTAATAGGAATATCAATTTTAATAAGAATATTTTTATACCATTTATATAAAAATTAAATTTTGTTTCAATTTTGAGAGACAAAATTGGTCAATTGTTACAAAAATTGGGACTAAATTCAGACAAAAATAAAATTACAAGGACTAAATTGAGAATGAGGAAATGACACCAGCGTAACAGTGATCCATGGCACTATGACTGATACATCACATTGTCACTACCACGTGGCATGACATCAGCTTGACACCTGACAATTTTTTTTTTAATTTTTTAAAATTTTAAAAAAATAAATAAATAAAAAATCAGGAACTGACATGTGACAACTCTTTAACCATGTTAGTACAATACTAACAAAAATGACTTGATTACATTAAATTTTCCAAAATAAGGACCAAATTGAGATAAATAAAAATAAAGGGACCAAATCAATATTTTTTGATGAAAATGGAGACCAAATGCATAATTTAACCATTTAAGTAATAACATGCTAATGTGTTTTTCCAAAACAAATTATATGTCTAATGATAAAATCATTGAGGTTTAAGGGGAATGACGCCAATTTTCTGATCCCAAGTCTGATGATAAAATCGTTGTCAATCACCGTACATTTGAGACATTGTTCGCTTTGGAGTGTAGACTCCGTTATGATTTTGTCCTTGAACAACAACTCAAAAAATAAAAAAAGAAAGAAGTATTTAAATTGCCTTTAAGCCTCAATTTCAAAACAACATAATACTCTTAAACATGGTAAGAACATTTACGTTTCAAAGAAGGTACTAGTTAAATTTTTTAGGTAAGTAATATATTTGTTTAAGATCAAAATTAACAATCTATCCACGTGTTCTCCTGCGAATCTTAGTTGCACTTGAAAACAGAAATTCTTTGGGAAAAGAAGAAGAAGAAGAAAAGAATAATTATAAATATAATAATTTATCATTGTAAAACTGTACGACGTTTTTGATAATATTTTAAAAGTAGTCTGTATAAACTTTTAAGTAATGTAATCAACATCGAAAAAAAGTGCGGGATTGAATAAAAATTAAAATTTAGCGTGAAGTGTTGAAACGTTTTCTTTTATCATCAATGGTTGATATAATTAGATTTGAAGTTTCTATCAATAAATCATACATACAACTTTTATTTTCAGCTTAACCTAATTAACATTTTGTTAACATGTCTGTGTAAAAATTACATAATATAATTTGAAAAAAGGTAATTTAATTATATTGTAACTACTGTTGAAAAGTTAAAAAACTCAATACAAAGAACAAAATTATATTTAGTTCCCAAGTAAGTAATATAACATCATAAAGTTGTACATCAACTAAATTCTTCAATATTTTTAAAAATCAAAGAAAAAATTACGTTTAAAGTCAATAAGATGAATGAGGTGTGGACACGCACCTGATTGAGTGTGCATGTTCTTGGTGTAACTCATTTTCCTAATGCAAGTGGGAATAGATGGGCAAAGATTTTGTTCCCTTCTTCTTGTACATTGAGCTTTTTTTTATCCGTCATATCGTTTCAAATAGTTGACCTAAACTTTGCAAAATGATGACTCGTGTCCTATACCTTATTTTCTTAGACAATTCCTAATTGGATAACTAATTCTTATTGTTATCATTCATTAGGTTTATACTTGATTAAAAACACATTCCAACAACAGTCTACGAACCTATTGATATATAATAATAGTGTAGGGGCTTTGTACTTTTCTTTCTGTTGCACCAACATTTGGTAGATCATCAATTTCTCTCATAAATTAATGTTTCACAATGGCTTCCCTTTTTGGCATCAACAATGGCTCTTTTGCTTTGCAAACTTCATTTTTGTGTTAAGGTATTGTTTGCACATTTTCGATACCTCTCCTACTAGTACTCTCTAACACAATTCAACATATACGCAATGAGACTGTGTTTCAAAGGAAAGTGAATAAATGTTTCACTATAATGATAAGAATAAAAGTATTTTTCTTCATAAGAAATAAAGGTTTTATTTCTTTAGTTAGGTATATAGAAGAAAAGAATAAAAAAACGTAAATTTTTTTTTTTAAATTATCCTTATTTTGTCTTTCTTTAAGATAGAATTAGAGTTGGCTAGTTTCAAATTGATGTTATGTAATTAATTTAAGTAAATCCAATATTGTTAAAAAATATACATTAAAAGAATTTTTAATTGTATATTAAAGTATAACTATATTAGACAAAAAATAAATATTAATTTAAAAAGTTATTATGTTCTTAAAATATGAGTAGCTTTTTAATTATATAATTATTTCATTGATTTTTTTATATCTATATATATATATATATATATATATATATATATATATTTTATCTCTTATAGTTTATATATAAGAATGACTTTAATTGTCAAATAAAAGTGGATTTTACGAATTTATTATAATATATATATAAGTAACATTTCACTATTTGAGAACTAACAAAAGTATTTAGTTTATTGTTTTACAAAGAATAATAAAATCATTATTAGTTTAATGTTAAAACCGTTTTGATTTTAAATTCACAGCTTCTTCGTTGAAGAGATATTTAATTCTCTAATTTGAAATTAATTCTTTTAATTAATTTTTCAAATTAAGACTGTACAGTATGTTCAATCGGTCAATCGGCCATTACTGACCCCCAGGGGACCATCGGTCTCACGGGTAAGCGAACAACCATGTAGCATCATTAAAGGACCATCGGTCAGACGGTCGAACATAAGGATTTAATTGTACCCATGCCCATCGGTTCATCGGTAGAACAGCAGCGGTGGACCCTCTAGTCTTGAGCGCCTATCGGTCCATCGGTAAATCAACAGCGGTGGACCTTCTTGTCTCAAGGGTCCATCGGTCCATCGGTACAACAGCAACGATGGACCCTCTGACCTCTAGAGTCCATCGGTTCATCGGTAGAACAGTAGCGGTGGACCCTCCAACCTTGAGCGCCTATCGGTCCATCGGTAAATTAACAACGGTGGACCTTCTTGTCTCAAGGGTCCATCGGTCCATCGGTACAACAGCAACGATGGACCCTCTGACCTCTAGAGTCCATCGGTTCACCGGTAAAACAACAGCGACGGACCTCATAAAAACACTTGACGGTCGATCGGTAAAACACATTACTAGCTTGTCGAAAACATCGTCATTTAACCCAGCCAAGCGACTATCGGTCGCACGGTCATATAACTTAAGCCAACGATTATCGGTTAAACGAGTCAATAATCGTCATTAAGGGATCATTGGGCCGTGATTAAGAAACCCTAATTACAGGCCCATGCCAAAAGCTATAAATAGGACCCAAAGGTAAGTTGGTAAGAATCTTAATTGCGCATTTATTACAACTGATATTCTGACACACCGATCGGTCCCTTCTAACTTAAGCATCGGAGTATTTTAGACAGGCACCCCGATCGTCATCCCAACCGATCGAGCTAAGGAGTTGATTTCGTTGACATCATTGGAGAGGAGGAAGATATCGCGAAGTGAAGGAGTTCTTTTAGTAGGCTGTTGGCCCCTACCCCGAAACA
>Ga0214542_1007051_pt1 | contig 19899 bp, 8 predicted proteins | sample CNSS1metaG_FD_160096 | JGI IMG/M metagenome (GOLD analysis project Ga0214542, IMG submission 160096) | Root nodule microbial communities from cowpea collected in UCLA plant growth center, Los Angeles, California, USA - CNSS1 | ecosystem: Host-associated > Plants > Roots > Nodule | place: USA...
GTTCACAAAATTAAGTAAAGACTTTGGGGAATTAGATGATAAATTGATAATTCAACATTTTCATCATATTCATATTATGACATACACAATGTATTCTTTAAATTTCAGCACATTAAAAATTACATAATACTTGTCTTTTCCAGTTATACAAGAATTTGAAACGTTAATGAGTCCATAAAAGAAGTAATTAATATACACAAGTACAAGATTTTTTTTTTTATGCGGGCTTGCAGGCTAGTCCGTGCGGACTGCGGGCCTATGCGGGCCAGGCCCGCGCGGGCCTGCGGGCTCACGACCATGGCCCGCCCCGCGTTTTTTCTGTGGGTCTGCGGGCCGGGCCCACGGGCCAGGCCCTAATTGCCATCCCTAACTACAATGATTATCCAAACACTTTAAAGTTTCAATTGGTGCAACTATTTTTTTTTTACAACTAATTTGTCATACACATCGATTATAATCTCTCTCATCATAAGATATAGAAACATGTAGATATTGACCATCACTTCATTTGTGATCTTATTAAAAAACAAATATTAACTATCGTTTATCTTAGAATTGTGCATTAAATAGCTAACATAACCATGAAAGGTCTTCCTACTACCACCTTCAATCATTTCATAGAAAAGATGAGAATCATGGACATTTATTTCAACTTAAAAAAATATAAAAATAAAATATAACTTAATATTATATATAATTAATTATTTAGTTTATAAATAATTTATATATTATATATATATATATATATATATATATATATTATTTTATGATAAATTATATTTTTCCTTTCAGCTTATTATAATATGTTTTGCTACTATATATAAATATTACTTTTATGTAAACTATGTTGATTGAATAAATTATTTGATTTCTTTCGTCCTTAATAATTATCAACTTAAAGCACCGTTCATAAAATAGAATATCACCATTCATTTCATCATAATGTTAACCCTGCATGTGGTCCAGCCATTCAAAATTAATATATAAAAACAACCATTACAGAAAAGAATTTGAGTTATTTAAGTATTTGTTGACTGGTGAAGTTGTCTCATGATAATGATAGCAGTATGCATGCACTCTGTCCTCTTAAATATGTAAATACAGTATTAGACTGTTTTAGAAAGATTAAACATTAAATTATTAATATAAATATTATTTTAATACCATGACAAAAATTCCTATAATAAAATACACTGCAGAGCTAAAAAATCATATCAAAAGTTAATATATCAAGAAATAAAATAAAATATTTTAACACGTTAACACATCTCTTAATTTAAACAATTCCCTTAGTTGATATTATAACACAGCTGTTAAAGTACATGTGATGCATGGAATAATACTCTGAGTAACCATGATCAAGTAACGCATTTGAATCACTGTGTCTTAGCATGGCATTAGAACTTGTTGGTGGTGCTCTTCTTTCTGTTTTTCTTGATGTTGCATTTCAGAAGCTAGCTTCTCCTCAAATTCTCGATTTCTTTCATGCAAGAAAGCTTGATGAGAAGCTGCTGAACAAGTTGGAAACGAAGCTGCATTCCATCCATTCTCTGGCTGATGATGCAGAGGGGAAGCAGTTCACGGATCCACATGTCAGAAACTGGTTGCTTGAGGTCAAAGATGCTGTCCTTGATGCAGAGGATCTCTTGGATGATATACAAATGCTCTGCAAAAGAGGAGTGGATGCTGATTCTGAATCTCAAACCTTTACGGGTTGCACTTGCAAGGTACTCGATTTCTTCAAATCCTCTCGTATCAGTTCCCTTAACAAGGAGATTGAGTCTAGGATGGAACAAATCCTTGACGGCTTAGAATTTCTCTCAAGCCAAAAGGGTGCTCTAGGATTGAAAAAAGCTAGCGGTGTTGGATCTGGGTTGAGTAGTGAACTGCCACAGAAATCACAAACAACATCGTTGGTTGTTGGAACTGATTTTTATGGCAGAGATCACGATAAAGAACTGATCTTTTACTGGCTGATATCCGACGACAACGGTACTAACCGGCCATCAATACTTTCTATTGTGGGAATGGGTGGGGTGGGTAAGACCACTCTTGCTCAACATGTATTCAATGACGCAAGAGTGGATGAGGCCAAATTTGATTTCAAAGCTTGGGTCTGTGTTTCAGACGAATTTGATGTTTTCAAAGTATCAAGAGCAATTCTTGAGGCGGTTACTGGATCAACTGATGATAGTAGAAATTTAGAGATGGTCCAGAGAAGATTGAAAGAGAAATTGACTGAGAAGAAATTTCTTCTTGTTTTGGATGACGTTTGGAATGAAAACCAATCTAAATGGGAAGACGTGCAGAAGTCCCTTGTTTGCGGAGCTAAGGGGAGTAGGATTCTTGTGACTACACGTAGTAAGAAAGTTGCTTCTACCATGGGGTCAAAAGATCACTCCCTCAAGCAATTACAGGAAGATGATTGCCGGAAGTTGTTTGCTAAACATGCATTTCGAGATGATGATACCGAGCCAAACCCAGAGTGGAGGGAGATTGGCATGAAGATTGTTGAAAAATGTAAAGGACTACCTCTTGCCTTGAAAACAATGGGAAGCCTATTATACAGAAAATCATCTATTTCAGAATGGAAATCTGTGTTCCAAAGCGAAATATGGGAATTTTCAAAAGACCGTTGTGATATTGTTCCTGCTTTAGCATTGAGTTATATCCACCTTTCTTCACACCTCAAGGTATGCTTTGCTTACTGTGCCCTATTCCCCAAGGATTACGAGTTTAGAAAGGAGGATTTGTTTCAGTTGTGGATGACTGAAAATTTCCTACACTGTTCTCAACACAGTAGGACTCCAGAAGATGTTTGCCAACAATACTTCAATGATTTACTATCAAGGTCCTTCTTTCAACAATCGGATGAAAAGGAAGAGGTATTTGTTATGCATGACCTTATACATGATTTGGCAAACTATGTTGGGGGAGGCATATACTTCATGTGGGAAGTTGGTAAAACAGAGAAGATACAAAAAGTTACTCGTCATTTTTCAGTTAAACTTAGATACAATCAGTATTTTGATGGGTTTGGAAAGTTATGTAGTACAAAAAAGTTGCGTACATTTATGCCAACAGGTGGTTTACTACTCAATATGTCGATACATGAATTGTTCTCCAAGTTTAAGCTTTTACGGATGTTATCTTTGTGTTTTGTTTTGAACCTTGAAGAGTTACCTGACTCTGTTGGTAATCTTGAGCATCTTCGTTCATTAGACCTCTCCAATACTGCAATTAAGAAACTAACTGAAAAGATATGTTCACTCACCCTCTTGCAAATACTGAAGTTGAACTTTTGTAGAGATTTGGAGGAGTTGCCCTCAAATTTGTATTCACTCACCGATTTGTATCGCCTTGAATTTATAGAGACTAAAGTGAGAAAGGTGCCTCCGCATTTGGAAAAACTGAAGAATCTTAAAGTAATAATGAATTTTAGTGTTGGCCATGGTAGGGAGTTCAGTATTCAACACTCTTGAAGACTTAGACATTTTTCACTAGATTTCTTCCCAACACTCTGGACTCTTAGTCTCAGTGGGTTTGGAAATCTACAGATGATTTAACCGGATCAGGCTCATCATCATCTCCAAGATCTAACAATCAAAGAGTGTCCTAACTTTGAATCATTGCCGGAAAACATGCATATGTTGCTTTGTATCAACTACTCTCCTCTTTCAATGATAGTCCTGCATAAAGCTTCTAACAATTCACCCCTTCCATCAGGTTTTTTAACATAATTGTACTATTGGATTAAACATTCCACTCTTGAATTTTGTTTCCCAAGTTCTTACTATAAATTGATGTCACTGATAACTGTTTTTTTGATATATTCTTTAAAGAGTTTACTTCTGAAACACATAGTTGTTCTTCTATTGCACAGGTCTAATACTGTATTGAAACATGTGAATTTAGCTCCTATATACTTAGCTTCATAGCGAGTAAATGTGAATTTAATTTGTAACAATCAGTGCCATGTGCTCCCATGGATGAAATCATCAAATATTTTTTTCTCACTGGCATTGGGCAATTGTTGTGCTTTACTCAGGTAACTGACTGTTATCACATGAAAATAATACAACAATAAATGATTTGTAAGCAGATAGTGATAGTATAAGTATTTGCAGAAGAATAATGCATTACAGTAACAGAGTAAGTGTTCTGTTCCACTTTTAACAGATTATGCCACCCTCATTTCTCTTATGCTTTAAGGTTAACTACTGGACAAGTGCAAAATCACATGGATCAAAATATGAAGGACGTTATAAGTTGAATCAATTATTCTATATCATTTATTCAATCCTATCACTACAAACCAAATTATAATATCTGTGTATTTTAGTTGTATTTTTTAATGCATGGACAATTTTTTTCTCTGTTATGGGGTAAAATATAATAGCTTCTTTTGAAATTGTGTTCATTACTGAAGACTATTTTCTCCAAGTGTGAATTGGTATGTTTTCATCAAACAGAAGCCTTGTTTTCTCTTTTCTATTGTATTGATAAACCCAAGAACCTTTCACTCTTCTAATCATCCTCCATTTGATTATTGTATCTCAAGTTTGAAATTTTTCTGAAGGAAAACTGATACAGAAAGTATTTTGTTTGGTTGAATGAAGTTCTTCTTTTGTCAGTTAAATGGTTTGTTTGTTTGTTTGATAACAATTCAATTTAACTGATCCTACTTATATTTGTGTTTCAGTGATGTTGAATTGTGTGCAGAAATAAAGCGTAGATATGTCTTTTACTTGTTTGCTTACTAACGATTTTTGGAAGATCAAAATAAAAGGAGTTTTTTAAGTTAAAAGTAGTATAAAAAGTTGAAATTAAAAATTTAGATAAATTATACGGAAAAAATTAAATAAACTTGTGCATAAACTAATTTTAATTTAGGATGAAGTTTGTTTTTTTCTTTTTTAAATTAACTTATGCATAAAATTAAATTAACTTATGCGTTACCTAATTCTCTTAATGACATATAGAAGGTCAAAATCTTGGACCCTTCTGATCATTTCACACAAGCCTAAAGTTTCCTGCTTATCATTAAATTTCATTTCCCACGTTTAAGAATGACAACAATTCGGGTTAGACACCTTACTTACAACCCGATCTACGACAAAAAAGTCCATCCATTACCCATCTCGCTATCTGTACATATGTATCGTTTAAAAAATAATCGTAGATAGTTTAAAATCTGTGGTACTTGTGAATACTTACAAATATTAAAAAAAAATTATAAATATTTAAAATTAAATTTAAATAAAATTACAAAAAAATGTAAAATAAAATATAAATTTAATTTAATCTAATAAAACATAAATTAAAATTTAATTTTCATTAAATTTAACTTAATAAGATATAAATTTTATTTTATTTTTATTTTTTACGGTTAACGTACTCACGGGTACAGATAGTATGATACCTACATCCGATCCGTTTATAAACGAATATTAACGCCTGCTATCTGCTACCTGCGGATAACAAATATCTACAGGTACCAATTATTCATCACGAATTTTATCTGTAAATATTTATAGATATGAATATTTTTGCCATTCCTATCCACTTTCATAAAAAGTTTTCGAAAAATATTTTACACAAAAGAAGGGGTAATTGATTTCCAGAAAAAAAAAATCCAAAAATGATAGGAAAAGTGATAGGGTGTATTAAGAAAACGATAAGGTGCAGAAAGTAATTGTCATTTTACACAGTAATAAAAGCAGTTAAAAGAAAGAATCTGGACTATTTCCTTTTGTAGCCTATTAGAATATGATTTAGTATATTAATTTATAATAAAATTTAAATCTAATGATTCTAGAAAAGGTTACATTAATTATTCTGTAAAATAAAATCAAGTTATAATATACTTTCATCATATGATAATAATATAGAATCACTAAATTTGTTTTCAAATTGATAACAGTCGTCTATTTTAAAATGAAAATTTGATAATTAGATCCAGTAATCATTATTTTTAAACTATATATACCTGCATGTTTGAATCCATATGTTCGAGTTCATAAAAACGTGGGAACATCACATATAATGTTCCAAAAACTAAAAACAAAAGTTGAAAAAAAAATGAATGAGAAAATAAATGTGATCGGAGAAATGGTACAAGAGAATATTTATTAACGTATACAAAATCATAATTCAGGTTATTACAATGGAAAAGTTATTAACTACAATCAAATTTATAATTTATTCATAAAATAGTAGTTTAATTAAGCTTCAACTCCCTTTTAAATTTGAGAATTTTTAACTTAATCATCTGTTAAAAAAATTTATTCATTAAGTAATCAAAATTTTCATATTTTTTAATTGAGTTCATATATCTTAATTTTTGATTAATTAGATTTTTCTTTCCTCTAACACAAACACATGTTTCTCTTCCCTCCATTTCTCCTCCATTATACTCGTGCTCGCGCATTTGAGGTTACCGAAGCCATCGTCAGTGGCACCGACGAGGTTCAACATCGCTCTCTTTCCTTCTTTATTGGAGAGAAACAAACGCCAATCAGACCTGAGTCCAACCACATAAGACATTGACACCACTCTCAATCCAAAATCTTAATCACGAGTACTCCTTTTCTGCCTCTTTTGTAGCGTCGTTCTTCTTAACGGGACACATTTACCTGAAACTCTTGGCAGAAAGACTTTCAATACAAGGACCATACTGCACTCATCTGAGCCGATTTTAACCATCGACTCTGATACCACTTGTTAGGTTAACAGAGGGAGTTTTACTGGGAGAAACAAATGTCAATGAGACCTAAGCCCAACCACGTAAGGCATTGACACCACTCTCAACCAAAAACCTTAAGACAATGAGTTTATGGGACTTTATTCTTATATAGTGCTCTACTTTCTCATTTTTAGCCAATGTGAGACTTAGATTAACACTTGGATTCCTAACAATAATGGACTGTTGAAACCAAATGGAGATGGTGATGCTAAGCAAATCCCACGGTTCTTAGGTGTTGAGGTTTGAATTTATTGAGTTTAATATGTTTGAATGATAATGAAAGGGGATTTCTTCTGGCACTCCCAAATGTTCTTCTTGCCCCTCCAACTTTTTCATATTATTCTTGGTACCCTTTTAATCTTTTACTGTGTTCAATTCTGCATGTGTTTTTTTATTGAGTCTTTGAGTATGGTTTTCACCCTATTTGATGTCTCAAAGCCACTGCACAACACAACCTCTCTCTCTCTCTCACTCACTTTTTTTCAATCTTGTTTTCACTCTTCCTCACCCACTTGAGCTTTCTATATTTCTCTTCTTTCATCTTTACCTCAAAGGCACCCACGACACTTTTCATCCATAACAAGTTGGTCGTCACTTCCTCCAACACCTTTGTTGTTCGTTTTTTGTTGGAGTTGCTCACTACTATTTCATCTTCAATTTAAAAGGTAACTGGTTTATTTTGGTGATTGATTGTATTTTAGGTTATTCGCCGGGGTTGTGGGTTTTTGGAAAGACATGAAAAACATTAAGAGTCATCGGGTTTCGTGTTTTTAGTCATTGATTTTCGACTTCCGTTTAGGTACTCTCGGCTTTTAGAATCCAACATAATCTGGTACTCCCGGTTTGTAGAATTCGAAATTCCCAGTTTTTAGTACATGATGCACTAACACTAGCTTTCTAAATTTGGTTTGGTTTTACCAAATTTTAGGATATAATTGTACCAGATTTTGAAATCCAATTTGTTCACGTTTATTTATTTATTTTTTGCTTTTTTGTTGGTATATTTTAAATTATAAGTTTTTTTTTTCCAGATATGGTAAGAACTCGCGTTGCTCATACAATTTAAGGAGAAAGCTCTCAACGGGGTGAGAGAAGAAGACTTATTGCCTCTGCTAAAAGAATAGCCTGTGAAAGTGATAGTGATGTGGGTGGATGTTGTTGATGAACACCAACATGTGGAGTGGAGGAACATCCCCTTGTTGACGAGCCACAAGAAGTTGAAAAAGTGCAAGAGGACGACGATGAAGGAGTTGGATATCTTGGAGGTCCATATGATATCTCTTTACTAAGTACTTATTCAAATCACGTAGTATTTGTACTATTGCAAATGATTGTTAGCATTGTCGTTCAAGTTTGTTATTGTTTGAATGATGTGTTTATAATTTATATGATTTGATTCAATATGTCGTTTCTTAAATTTAGATTAATAAAGAATTTCTTTTTTGCATATTATCAACTCGTAAATAATGTTAACTTAAGAAATCACGATTGTAATATAATTGTGTAAAATACTAGAAAAAGAGATTTATTATTTTGTAATAATCCAATTTCATTTATACCTAAACATTATTTAACATATAGAAACTAATTGATAAATTAGCAAAAGCCCGTCTAGCTCAGTTGGTAGAGCGCAAGGCTCTTAACCTTGTGGTCGTGGGTTCGAGCCCCATGGTGGGTGTTAAGATTAATCTTTTTGATTTTTTTTTGATGATTGATTGTGTTTTGGGTTATTCGTTAGGGGTTGTGTCTTTCTGGAAAGACATGAAAAACTTCAGGAAAAGTCATCAAGTTCCGTGTTTTTAGTCACCAATTTTTGGTACCACTGTATCTCAGGACATGTGGGGGATATGCATGGGGGAGTTGCTGCACTAGCACACATGTATGAACAATTGGGAAACGCATGCTTTGCATATGCAAAACAATTAGTTGCATATTTGTTAATGAAATAAACTTCCATTTGTATATAAAGTTGGATATATGAATACTTTCCTAGTATGGGAAGGAAGGAAGTGTTGAGTAACTATGATGAGACCCGACCTCGAGTGTCACGTTTTTATACAATGCGACAAATCCCCTCCTTGTAATAAACATAAAATTATTTACCATACCTGAACAAAATGTGAACCGATAACATGTCCTGTACAAATCATTCAATGTTGCCTTATATTAGCAGGTGGTGTAGCACGTAGTGGAAATATTGTCATATTTTTCTAGTAATGACAAACATGCTAATATGACATTATATCTAATGGTAGTAACATATCACATGTCAAGTATGGTCATCCATTTCTCCATTTTATGCTAAACATAATTAAGCAAGTCGTTATAAAAATTAAATGCCAAAGTTATGCTAAGTAGTGTTTAAGATGTAATAGAAAATACTATTGATTGTGAATCCACCAACAAGGACTTCCTTAGTTCTTCCACTTGGTCATAACTTCCTAATAATCTGGCATAATCATTATGATATTGGATCAATTATTTAAATAAATCATGTCGGATAAGTAGCCAAGAATCTTCACCCATACCTAATAAAACAACAATGCATCTATATCCAAATTGTCTGGCGATGACATCAACCACATCAACAATGTAAGGGTGACAAATAACATGGAATTGATGTATCACAAATGTTCGTTTTTGTTGCATAGATCCATGGGTACCTCTTGCCTTTGCCTTTGCCTTAGGTTGATTGTCTTTCCTTCTCGAACAATTATCATGTTTAGAATGGAAGGCGCTGACATGCTCAAAATATGAAAGGTCACGCTTAGTAGATCTTTCAAATCTACCAGTCAAGTCTTTTGGGCACCCTTATTTTTAACTTTATGAATTAGAGCAACCATTTTTGTCAGATCAGAACAAATACTTTCTCTTAGCTTGTGTTTGATTGTGACTTTTCCTACAATGTTAACTTCTTTGTATCGATTGATCAAAAGATTAATTTTTTGTTAAATGCTTAACTCTAGTATTGATTTAGTTGATGAAAGATCAAAGAAACTCAATCTAGTCCACAAAATGTGTATTTCACCTAGAGGTATCATTCCAGGGTCATAATTAGCAAATAAACATACACATACACATACACATGGTAAACCATATGTTTAGTGTCAAATGCAATGTTTTTAATCTGATCAAACTCATTAACAATGTGTACCAGAACAACTCTTGATACAACACCCACAAAATAAATTTTCTTAGTAAGGTTTTAACGAGACACATTCTTTTATCAATGGACACTCAAAAGTGTCTTGAATTAATGATTGACCATTAATTTGATACAACTATCCATATGATTAACATGAATGAATGATTTGTTATAATTACTCATATGATTATGAGTTAAATATTTGTATTAAGTATTTGATTTATATATCCTTTATGAATTACATCTTGTATCTTTAAATAAGACTCTTCTACTTATAATAAGATACACAAAAAAATCATTCTCCATTATGTCTTACTTTCATTTTTCTTTATATTATTACCTTTATTTTATAATATAAAATATTTTTATTTTATTTGAAGGAGAATAAATTTTTTTAAATTATTTAATATAATGTCATTACTTATCATATTATTTTACATTCAATTAAGGTCAATCACTACTTTGTAATTTTATTTTTAAAATAAAATACATTTCAAAAAAAAAAATATTTAAATTATATTGGTTTCGGTTCTTAAATAATTTAATAGAATTGAATATACCTGAACAAAAATAAATTATATTTTATTTCTTCAAACATACTGTAATTTATAGTATAAATTGTCATTGATAATGAGTTTTTGATACTATTATCAAAATTTACATAAAAAAAGACTTAGTATAAGATTTGAATTCTAAATTTTAATTATGAATTAAATTATATTCTTTTTGGCTTAAGCCTGCCATGATATATAGGTTTAATTTGTCTAAGAACATAATAAGATTAACCATAATTTTTTTAAAGTTAATAACAAAAATAATATTATAAACTAAAAATTACCATCATTTAAGCCTTAAATTATTTTACGTGGAAGTAGATTTTAACACTTTATACAATACAAAGTGATAAATCACAATTTGAAATATCCGCTATTGAGTTTGCTTTTCATATATATTTCACTTATTTAATTTTTTTCATTATAATTCATTTTTTGTGAAAGAGTTCTGAGAAATATATATATATATATATATATATATATATATATATATATATATAGGAAAAAAAAAGTGTTAAGAATTTATTGTAAATTTGTTATAAACTTTAAATTAATGAGAGCATTGTCGCGGGGAGAAAAACACACGACCACCCCAACTCAACTGAACCTCTTCTCTGTCCCGCCGCCGAAGCTGCAACACACCGCCGTCGGCGATTAGGTTTTTCATTTAACCAGCATGGGCACAAAAAATGATACAGGTTATGTGATTTTTTTTTCCCTTTCGGCTTTATTATTATTTTTTTTAATGCCTCAGTTATTGATTTTCTTTGGTTTAGCAGAGACGAATTTGGATGTAGAGAACAGTGTAAGACGAAGAAGCAGAAATAAATCCATGCCTGAGAGTGGAGCGCGAGAGCATAAGGAACAATTGCAGAAACTTTCAGAGAAGGTTGGGTTTGTCGCTTTGGTGTTTCTAAGAACATTTTATAAGTATTAGATGTGTGGTCTAGCTTTATTTATTTTCAAATGGCGCTTTGAAATTTCAATCAGGAGTAAGGTCTCTTTATTTTTTTCTTATGAGTTTTGTAGTTTTTGTATTCGTTATCTTTGGTTCTTGAAGTTTATTCGAGAGATTGGACACGTGGGCAGTCACTTGTACCGTATTTGGATGGGATGGAATGAAAAAGAAGACAGAGACAAGAAAATGTTTACATTTGTGGAACTGGAAATGGTGTTTGATTTTGTTATTTGGCTACATTATACCGGTAATATTATTAAAAGCTTTTCAATTTCAGGACCCAGAATTTTACGAGTTCTTGAAAGAGAATGACGAGGAGTTGCTTCAATTCATTGATGACGATCTAGATGTGAGTGTATTTTTTAGACTTTTTTTTTTTTTTGTTCATTCTTTTGCTACACCATGCATAAACTACAATGGATACGACGTCGGAGAAATATTACTAGTTCTTATTTCATATGATTATCAGCATGTAATCTGTTTCAATGCCTTCCTAGATGTTGGCAATCTTTTTTTTTTTTATCAGAATGCCGAGGTTATCTTTCTGTTGTATTTTTTTTATTATTCTATAATTGTTTTCTTTCAGGAGTTTATCTTATCCTCTATTTTGTTCTTCCCAAATTTTGAAAAAAATGATTATTTTGGGTGTTAAACAAACATGGGTTTTATTTCAGAGACATCTTTATGGAACTGTGACACTACACAAGGAAATATAAATTTAATTTGGTTTATCTCATAGTGTGGCACTAGCCCATCAATCATTGCAAACTTAAAATTCCCCTACTCAGTTATTTTTCTCATTTAGACTAATAGATTACTTAGATTATGGTGATGTTTCTCTTATTCGATTTTGAGAAATCACCTGGGTAGGGCAAGGTCTTCATATTTCTTTCACTAATGACTTAGTTCTGTCTAGTTTTACTAGAATCTTATGATCTATCCTCTAATCAAGATAGGAAAGTTTGGATGATATTTTTGTAGGTTTCTTTCTTTTAGACTATTGGGTTTTGTGAGCACACTTGGTAAGGGTCTTTGATGTTTAGAGTATTTTTCACTAAAAACTTCTTATTGGGTTTTGCGAGCATATTTGGTCAGGGTCTTGATGTTTAGAGTATTTTCACTCAAAAAGCTACAATCCATTCTAGTTTTACTTGAATTTATGATTTATCCTTTAACCAAGATAGCAAACTTCTTATGAGGCTTCCTTTGTGTTTTCTGGTGAATCTGTCGTAGAAGAATGTCCATATTTTCTAGGTTATGCCTTTGCCCTATTATATTATTGAATTTATGTTCATGATCTCTTTGATGCATAATTCTATTATTTCAACGGAATCTCTTTTACTATCCCTATTCTTTATGATGATATGCACCACCACCACCACCATCATATTTTTTCTAAAAGTATTGGTTTTGGTTTTGTGTACTTTGCTTATTTATATATAATAATACTAAATAGCTTAATCTGATATTTTCTTAGTATTAAGAACTATGTAACTGTTTTTCTTCTTTTATCCAGGATGATGTGGAAACTGACATAGAAGATGAAGATCTAAAGCTAGATGAGGAGGCTAGTGAGGATGAGATTCAAGAGAAGGAACAAAAGTCATCTAAGGAAGTTATAACTACTTCTATGGTTGATTTGTGGTGCAAATCAATTCATGAAAATGGGAGCGTAAATGCACTGCGTTCCCTGCTGAGGGCTTTCAGGACGGCATGCCACTATGGTGACGATGGGGGGAATGAATCTATGACAAAGCTTAGTGTAATATCTAGCGCTGTATTCAACAAAATAATGTTGACTGTACTTAATGAAATGGATGGAATACTGAGAAAATTGTTCAAGCTTCCTGCTTCTGGTGGAAAGAAAGAGAACATAACAGAGTTAATGGCCACAAAACATTGGAATAGTTATGGCCATTTAGTGAAGTCTTACCTTGGAAATGCTCTCCATGTTTTGAACCAAATGACTGACACAGAAATGATATCATTTACTTTACGTAGGCTGAAATACTCGTTATTGTTTTTGGCTACTGTTCCTTCACTACTAAGGAAATACATTAAGGTATCAGTAAAGTAACCCATTGTTTGAAATCTGTATGTTGCACATATCTTCTGATACATATTGATCCTCTAGTCCTCTACTGTAATTTTTATTATAGCTTGGCTAGATAGCAGCAATAATCTAAAACATCCTTTCTTTATTTTCCTTTGTCTCCCTCCAAATGTTTATTTACATTCTAGGACATGTAACTTATTTTTTCCAATGATTTTATTAACTAACTTTCATAATGATTTCATCAGGTGGTCCTTCATTTCTGGGGTACTGGCGGAGGTGCCCTTCCTGTTGTTTCATTTCTGTTTATGAGAGATCTATGTATCCGAATTGGATCTGGCTGCATAGATGAATGTTTCAAAGGAATATATAAAGCTTATGTGTTGAATTGCCACTTTGTAAATGCTGTGAAACTTAAACATATCCGTTTTCTTGGCAATTGTGTAATTGAACTTCTTGGTGTTGATCTTGCCACTGCGTATCAACATGCCTTCGTTTACATTCGACAGCTGGCTATGATATTAAGGGATGCACTTAATGCAAAAACTAAGGTGCTGTTTTATTTGTCCAGTGCGTGTTATTTGCTTATTAGGCACTGTAAGAAGGGCCTGTTACCATTTTCTTAAATTTGAATTTATATTTATCCTAACAAACTGGTTATATTTGGATTTTAGATACTGTCACTTTGATAGAAATTTGAGTATTATTGAATGCCTAAGTCCCATATTAAGTAATATGAGATATTATGAGGCATATTTACGTGTTTGGTTCTCCCTCTTTAGCAACTATCTTTTAAAGGGTTGAGTTTCTCAAGTGTTATATGACACACAGTACAGTATTTAAGTGCTTAGTTCTCTCCTTAACAGCCAGCTCTTAAAGAGTGGATTCCCCTAATGCTTGGGTGTTTATCACACATCTTAGTTCTTATAGTTGTTACAAGATTGACATTATTTCCTATTTTCTGTTCTTTGTGGCATTATCTGGTTCCTTAACCTTACATGTTATACCTTTCAATTTCTATTATATGTCTTCTACAGTTACAAGGCATTCTTGATAAGTGTTGAAAAAGTAGAGTCAAGAACAAGGGTGATATATTGTTGTAGTTAGGGATTGAGAAAATATAGAAAGAACATAAAATTCTGTGGCTTACGCTTATTAGACTAAAGGGAAGAACATAAAATTCTGTATTTGTCTTTCATGTTTCAGCCACCCCTCAATCAAGATACAATCAATACCTATAAACAATCACTGATTCACTGTTGAATTTTGGGGTAGCACTATCTTAAATCATTAGGCCTTTATTGGTATTCGTTTGATTGGAGCCTTTCATAAACTGAAACATTTGTTTGTGCTGGCACTGCTTAATTTATGGTCCTTATTTTGCTCTTTCCCTGAATGCATTGTTTAGGAATCTTTTCGCAAGGTTTATGAGTGGAAATTCATCAATTGTCTTGAACTTTGGACTGGTGCTATCTGTGCCTACAGTTCAGAATCTGACTTTAAGCAACTTGCATATCCATTGACCCAAATAATTTCTGGAGTCGCCCGTCTGGTTCCCACAGCCAGGTATTTTCCCCTTAGGTTGAGATGTGTAAGAATGTTGAACCAGATTGCAGCTTCTACACATTCCTTTGTACCAGTGTCTATGCTCCTTTTAGACATGCTGGAAATGAAAGAACTGAATAGACCCCCAACTGGAGGTGTTGGCAAAGCTGTTGACTTACGCAGTATATTGAAGGTATTCATAACATGAATGAATTTCAACGTGAACTTTTTGAGATCCACCTAAACTTAGAGGAATTCTTCTGTATTAGGTTAACAAGCTGACCCTAAAGACACGAGCATTTCAAGAGGCATGTGTTATTTCTGTGGTTGAAGAGCTAGCTGAACACTTGGCACAGTGGAGTTATTCCGTTGCATTCATGGAATTGTCTTTTATTCCACTTGTGAGACTGCGTAGCTTTTGCAAATTAACCAAAGTAGAGAGGTTTCGAAAAGAAATGAGGCAGCTTATACGCCAGGTATTTCTATTAAGATGGTAAAAAAATGCAAGGGTGATACTTAGATTTACTTGTATATTTTATCATTGGCTTGGCATGCAGCAGCACTCGGCATTCATTTCTAATTATGCATCGTTCTACATTCAGATTGAAGCAAGTGCTAATCATGTGAATGAGAAGCGAATGTCAATTTCCTTTTTACCAAATGACCCTGCAGCAGCATCTTTTCTCGAGGTAGAACAACTTATCTTTATTTCTGTGGAATGTGAGTTTTGTGACAGTTTGTATGTCCCTAATTTTGGATTAACGAGTCAGTGCATAACACTGAATTCAGATATCATATTTTCGCCAAATTTATACAGCAAGATGTATTTGTACTATTTCAAATGTTCTTTAGTTACTTTGGAAATAGATAATGAACCTAGCAATACGTACTCCACTAAATAGTCTGTACATTGAACCTATCTGTACCGTGGGTTGATCTTATTTCATTCATTTCTTTACTTAAACTTTTCTCACTTCTCTCTTACTCTCCCTTATGAACTAACGTTCACAAGAACTGGGTCTCTTTTAGCTGGTCAGCATCTTGTTTATTGCTGTTATAACTAAATTTTAGTGAAGTGACATGGCATGTTTGCCTTTTTTATGCGGTCTATGTATACGGCGATTCACATGCAAATGGAGTTATTTTCTTTTCCTTTATATTTTTATATCAAGTGTTCCTGGTTTATCTTTGCTCTTATTTCAAACCTCGGCATGACTGTACTTTATGTTAATGTTATTTTGTTTGAGGATTGAAAAGAGTGATTTTTTTTTTTTATCTGCTGAAAAGAGTTAAATTGATGACCATGTTAGGATGAAAAAAAGTTAGCTTCAAGTGCTCTGTCAAAGTACGTCCTAACACTCCGCCAGAGAGCAGAACAGAAAAACAATTCATTAATGGAATCCAGGTTTGATCTTTGAAGTCAAGTTCAATTGTATGCATTACTATATCGAACCGGTAATCATGGCTAGGATAGAGTTTTCTAACACAAATTGAGATTTTCCAGTGTGCTCGTGGGAGAAGAATCATCTAAATTTGGGAATGAAATATCAGAGAGTGAAGAGGATGCAAGAAAGAATGAGGAGGGTGCTGCGGTCTTTTGTTCATCGTGGTTACCCGGAAATGAATCTAAGTATGATTATCCTTTCCTTTTTTTCTTTTTCAGTAAACTAAGTTGCTCATTGTTTCAGTATTGTTTCATGCATTGACATTGGCGTAAGTTTCTTTGTTGTACTTCTGTCTGAGCGTGCTTCGCTTTCAGGATAAAACAACAACCTGAAGAAACAAAAAGAAAGAGGAAAAAACAGCAGAAAGAGAAAGCCATTGATGACGATGTTGTGGAGGAGTTGGTACTTAGTTCGGATGAAGATATGCCTTCAAGCCACACCCCTTCTGCTGGGAAAAATGTTGATGCAGATCATTTACCTTCAAAAAGAAAACCCAAGCAGAAGCACAGAACAAAAAGGTTGAAAAAAAATTAGTCTCACTTGGAGAGGAAGTGCAGCTTAGGTAGCAAAAGATTCGGGATTCGTAGGAAAATGTTAGAAAATTTTTGATAGTTTTAAAATTTTTTCATTTGGTTGTGATTGGAAAATGATTTTGTGGACAAACTGTGACCTGGCCCTACTTGTAAAATCTTCTGGTGCCATGGTTGGAGCAAAATGGCAAAACCATTCAATATTTTTTAGTGTAATTTATAGATATCTGAGTTGGACATTGAACACGAGTTTGAATTATTGATCTTTTTTTACTTTACTTTATTATATTTTGGGAATTAAACACATTGACAAAAATATTTTTAAACTATTCATTTTAAAATCATAAATTATGATTTAAAATCTTCATAAATATACATATTAATCACTTTTTTCAGCTTAAGACAAGAATGTTTGAGATACCACTTTAACTGGTGACGACATCAACTTAAATTATATATATATATGTAATTCTAACTTATTCAATCTTCATTATTGGTGTTTATGTTTTCAATGTTACAATAATCTACATTGTGAGCAATGGAAATACCACTGTGTTTTCACGAAAAACTATAGGTGTTATAACTGGCTGGGAGGGAGTGACAACTAAATTACAGTATAAGATAAGTAAGCTTTTTTTCTTCGTGTAACTATCAAATAGGCTTCATCAAATTTTCACGATATAAACTTTTTTGAAATAGGCCTCATTACAATTTGTCCACATTTATTTTATTTATAAACATTGAATAAATGTTATAAGATTATAACAATTTAACAGAGTCCAACACTAAAATTGATTCACAGAATAGTTTCAATGAAAAAACTACAACACAAAAATAAGGAACTTGATTAGAAAGTAACAATTTCTATTAAGTGATAATCCACGTTTATAAAAAATTAAATTATGAATGTATTTATAATAGATATATAAACATATAATTAGTACAAAAAGAATATTAAATTATTATCTACACAGATATAAAATATAAATTAAGTACATTTTCTTCTTGTAAGCACAAGTATTAAAACATATTATACTTTTATGTTTTTTTTTTAATTATTGATATGTTTTTATTATGTTTATTTTTTATGGTATTTTTATTGTTATCTTTTTAAATAATTAAGGGGTTATTATTATTTTTTTATAAAAGATAAGTATTTTATCTTTTATAACATAATTAAGGTTTTATTTAATAATTTGAAAATATAAGTATTTGGTTTATATTTTGTATATAAGTGAGTTTCAAAAATTTAAGAAGTTATCAACATAGTCAATTATTATTAGAGTTGATTAATTCAATTATAAATTCAAATACAAATTTCATGTCAAGTTTAGTAAAAAAAGTTGCTAAATAAAAGGCTTAACAAAATTATCTAATTCTATTGATAATCTTTATATATATATATATATATATATATATATATATATATATATATATATTTTATGCTATTCCCATCTTTTTCAAATATTCTTCAAATCTTTTACGATTTTCACTTATTCGACAAAATATTTTGAAATAAAATCCAAATACTTATCTTTCCAAAATTATTTTGAAAGAACAAATCTCAAATCTTCCAATAGCGGGTGACTATATAGACAAAACAAATAACAAATTTCATTAGGATAGGTTTTAACATATTATTTTAATAATATGTTAAAAAGTGGACTTTAATCCTAACTCAAGTTATCAATTTTATAATATTGTAATTTTATAATCTCATAATTTTATAGTGTCACGATCTCAAAATTTCACAATTTCATAACTTTATAATTCTATAATTCTATAATTCTTTAATTCAATAATTCAATAATTTTATAATTCTTTATAAAATATTATTATGACAATATTTAAGCATAGTACAGTAAACATTTCTTTGAGTCTGCACTCATTTAAGTTCGCATCCTGACTAAATTCGTATTTGAAAAGATAAAATTCTTGGATCAATAATTTTGTGACTTTATTTTTAGAAAAAAATCATGTAAAGTCATTTAATTTTATATTCTGTTGCATTTTGTTATATATATATATATATATAGATATATGAATAAAATAAAATAATAACTAACATATCTCTTATATTTATCATATATATTTTATGTTTCATATTTTCATAATTTCTACAGATTTTCAACACTCATAATATCAAGTTAACATATCAATCTAACGGTAGAACTTTAAAAGTTTTAAAATTTTAAAAAATTATTACAAAAATTTAAAAGGAACTGAATTAGAAGTTTTCAAATTTATTATAAATTTAAAATTTAATTAAACCTTTTTATTATTATTAATTATCAATTATGTTTTATTTTTAATTTTTTTTCTTTTACTTCTTTCTGGCCTATTTACTCGAAGACGTGGAGGTGGTATGTTATTCATTTTCTACTCTTTTGACAAGTCTTAGAATATAAAACAAAAGTCGTGTAGCTTGACTATATCATTGTTGGGAATAGTCCAAGTGTGAGTCAAAAAGTCCCACATTGGATAGAAAAGACAAAGTTAAACACTATATAAGAATAAAGACCCATAACAACATTGCCTTAAGGTTTTGGTGTAAAAGTGGTGTCTAAGGTCTTATATGTGTAAGACTAATGTTATATAACCATATAGAACCATAATCTCCCAATAACCATATGCCATAACCATGTCCATAACCGTATATGAAAAATATAACCTATCAGTGGTATCAGAGCCGATGGTTCGGAGTGACTGACCGCATAACCACCACCATAAACAAAAGGGGTCACCGATGTGACTGACCGCATAACCATAACCAAAGGGGTCACTCATACACCTGAAGGGAAAATATACCATATGAAAAAGGAAAAAAAAACAACAAGGGACTCACCCTTGAGGGGAGATGTTGGGAATAGTCCAAGTGTGAGTCAAAAAGTCCCACATTGGATAGAAAAGACAAAGTTAAACAC
>Ga0214542_1007058_pt1 | contig 19887 bp, 7 predicted proteins | sample CNSS1metaG_FD_160096 | JGI IMG/M metagenome (GOLD analysis project Ga0214542, IMG submission 160096) | Root nodule microbial communities from cowpea collected in UCLA plant growth center, Los Angeles, California, USA - CNSS1 | ecosystem: Host-associated > Plants > Roots > Nodule | place: USA...
TTAAAATAATGAAACTCGTTTATAACAATTCTATTTATACTAAAACCTTTTAATATTATAATAATCGAGTCTCACTATTTTTTTAAACCACTATCACTTTTAAAACACCATTTTCTAGGGTCTCACAATATATACTTAAAACTATTTTTCTAAAATAAACTTTTAATTCAATGTTTTTGTTTACTCATTAAATATTTTAATAATAAAAATGTCATTATACAAAAATAAAAAATATAACGATAGATATAAAATTTTTATTAACAATATAGTCGTCACAATTGAATAAGTTAGTAAATTATTCATAGTTAGTAAAAATATAATTTAAAAATGAATTTAAAATTATTATCAAAATATATTTTAACATTTATTTCATTACTTTAAATTTTTTTATTAAATTATAAATAATAATGTGTCTTCCATCGTTTAATTATTTAAAAAATTATGAAAATTAATATTTAAAGTTTAAAATTATAATTATATTTTAATTTATAAATTATAAGATCATTAGAACAATCATAAGAAAATCTTTAAATGACAACAAATTTTAAATACCAAAAATAATTTGTCATTATATATAGTAATTAATTTATACACAAAATTATAAACTAAAATTTATTGGTTTTTAAAGTATTCACTATTATAAATCCAAACTTATAATTAGTGATCAATTAGACTCTAAATTGGGATCAATTTGGACTCAATCTTTTGGTAGCTTGAACTTTGGTAACTAATATTATAATGATCAATTTAGAATGTAATTGGTCACTAATTATAATTATTTATTTATAATAAAAACTATTTTAGATAACAATAATTTTTAATTTATAAATTTGTATCTAAATTAGGCACTATAATGATCAGTTAATTTTTTTTAAAAATTGGCTACTTTTTAAGAAATTTCTTGTAGTGTTATTTTTCATTACATGATTTGTTAAAATAATTGTATTGTTGATAACAACTTTTATTATAAGATTTTTAAAATAATTGTGTTATTGATGAAAACTTTCGTTATTGTATCATTAAAACAACCATGTAGTAGATGAGAACTCATCATAACATCATTAAAATGAACATCATGTAGTTGAGTATGCTTTCATGATATGATCATTAAAATATAGTTAAATTATGTTTTTATCTCCATTTTCGTAGCAAAATATCGATTTGGTCTCTCTATTTTTTTTTATCTCAATTTGGTCCTTATTTTGAAAATTTTGATGCAATCAAGCCCTTTACATTAGTGGTGCAGTAAGAGCGTTAAAGGGTACCATGTGTCAGTCCTTGAATTTTTCGAATTCTTTATTTTATTTTTTGAATTTATTTTATTTTTTAAATTTTAAAAAAAATAAAAAAATTATCACGTCTCAAACTCACGTCGTGCCACATGGCAGTGACATGTGATATGACTGTGATAGTGTTACATATCACTATTATGTCAGGTGTCATTTCCTCATCCTTAATTTGGTCCCTGTATTTTTATTTTTGTCTTAATTTAGTCTTAATTTTTATAAAAATTGTGCAATTAAGTCCCTCACCAAATTGAAACAAAAATTATTTTTTACATAAATATTATACCAATATTTTTGGGTCAGTGATTTCCGAATAAGTGAGTGAGTGTCTTCCGGAAAAGTCTTTCCAAAATGATTTAATGTGTTCCAAAAAAAAAAATCATGGAGTGCAAGAAGAAATTTGACGAGGTGTAAGAAGTAACAATCAAAATATCACCACTTTTGAATGTTGATGACTTCTTTCATGTTTCTGAGGCTCTTCCAAGAACATGTGAGATACCCTAGAAGTTACACATAAAGGAACTATTAATGTTAAGAAAGTTAGGAAGGATTCTCAAGAGTACGAGTTGTTTAGGATAAAAGATGAGGAAATTATATCAAATATTTATAAAAGGTTTAACCATATTATATACCATTTATTAGGCCTTAACAAAGTTTTTGAAAAAAATTGAGTTTAATATAAAATTGTATAAGTGATTGGATAGAAATTGACCGTCTAAGGTTTCAACAACTCAAGAGTGCAAACATTTGTCTACAATGAACAAAACTTCTCTGTTTAAAAAATTAAGAGAAGGTGAATCTAAGATGAGTATACTAGTTGAACAAGAGAAAAAATGACATGAAAAAGAGAGTCTTTGCTCTAAAAACAGTTTTGTAAAAAGGAAAAACCAATGATGAAGATTACAATTATAACAGTTATACGGAAATCTATCTTTACTAAGAAGTTTGAGAAATTTCTGAACAAAAGAAACAAAGATAACAACTTTTCTCGTAAAAGGTATACAAACAAGAAATCTAAATTGTATGCACCTAATTAAGTTCCTTTGTTTTGTTCATACCAAAATTGAAAGTACAAACAATCACGGTAAGAATAAAATTAAATGTATATTTGTAGCTTTTAAACATTAAAATATAATTGTTTGTACACTTTGTTTTAGTTTAGCATATCATTTGTTAAATTATTATTATGATAAACTATCTTTGTCATTTAAAACTACAAACTATAAAATGTTCCTTTACAAAGAATTTTGAAAATGTCTAACCATTTTTTTAGTGTTTTCTCTCTTTGTGCTTTATAGTTGATGGGTTTTGGGCTTGAGTTACATCTTTTGTGAAGTCATTTATTTAACATTGAAAATGAGATTTTTACGTGTAAAAAAGTTGTAAGAGAAGTGGTGAAGACTCACAATTAGGCCAAAATTTATAATTAAAAATAAGGATGAAACTCATTTATTCAAGGACCTAATAAGCCAAATATTATTATTTAATTTTGACTTGATTTACATGATTTTTTTCACGAAAAAAATTAATTCATCCTATAATAATCTTCCTCTTAGTAATTGTCGTGCATGAATCGAATTCTTCGATTATAACTTAACTCACATGACCTACATCACGATACAATTGATACAACTTGCAACAACCTCTCTCAACAATTATACCAATTGGAATCGAACTCGTAATCTTAGTTCTAACACATTGTTGAATTAAGTGTTTATCGTTCGAAAAAAAAAATTATAGCTAATAGTTAAGGTACAACAATTTTTATTAAAGAGTGAACCAGACTCCACCACAATTCGATTGTAACTTGATTTGGGTAACTTACACTAAAAAATAATTAATGCACCCTATGAAAATGCAACTGGAAGGCAAGATGATGAAAATATAATTGTTGTAAAAATATAATAGAAAATAAATCATGTAATAAATATTGTGAACATTTAAATAAGATTACTCAGTAAATGTTAAATAATTTATTTTCTACTATATTTTTACAACATTTATATTCTTCTCATAAGGTGCATTAATTATTTTATGGTATAAGCCACCTAAGTCAAGTTATAATGGAATTGTGAGAGAGGAGGCCGGTTCACTCTTAGTACTATAGCGGAATAAGGAAGAAGTGACATCAAACTTTCTTCAGATTTGTTTAGAAAAGGAAATCAAGTTTCATATCCCTCCTTGCCTTGCTTAGGTAAAGACCTATCCAAAGAAACTCACGTCAGACTTGTAGCACAGCTTGATTAGAATTCAATACAATACATAGGTGTTTGAGTTTAAAAGGTGTGTAATTTTTTCTCTTTCTATCAAGAGTTTCTAGTCTTTGCTTTTTAGCTTTTCTAAGTAGAAGCTACTTCCATTTTGCTCTCTTGCTGCTACTCTTTACTTATGCAAGCTAAAAGACCTTCCATCTTCTAATTTATCTTTTCCTATTCAATTCCTTCTACATTATTGATATTTATTCTTCTTTGAAAAAAAAACAACATAGCATAATCATACCCTAGCTCAAGCCACAATTATAAACAAAAACCATCAAGAGAAAGTAAATTAACAAACCAAACCAAATCCTCTGGCAAAACCAAAACGTCCAATTCTTCTTACTAGAATCACATCAGTTATATTCAAAGTTGTTATGTGATTTTTAGGATAAACAACCTTAAATTCCGTTAAAAATCCAAGAGTGAAGCTGTTAAATAAGCGTACTAAGTTTGTAGTAGTAGCATAGGGGCTATGGATATATTTTTGTAATAGCATTTCATATTCCTGTATCTTCTACCATCGTTGGGTAGCTACAACTTGTACCTGATTAATGGTCTCTTATGGCTGCTCATAAAAAAATTTGAAAGTGATAGAATATTCAACTATCGCAATTTTTGTTTTGATACCAAGTAAGAACATATTGATAAGACAAATAAATTATACATTGAGTATCAAACAGGTGTAGTCATAAAAATAAGAATTAAATAACTTCTTGTAAGGGAACTTGCTTTTCTATGTGTTAGAAACCATTGACTAACTTTAATGAAGTTTGAACTCTACAATAATATTTCTTGTATCTATAAAAAAAACCCATATATATTCAGTATTTTTTATTTTTTATTTGTTTTTGAGTTGATTCTAGAAAAGAAAAATTGGTGAGTGACAGTTGGTGATACTCTGAGAAAGCAAGTTTGAGTGGTGCTGTATATATAAAACGGTAATGTGAAGCTCCTTCTCATCACAAGCCCCACCAAAAAGGCACTTACATGTTCCTACCACCATGTCTTCCATGGCCTCCACCAACCGAGACGAATCCTCCGACAACGACAGCAACTGTTCCTCGGTAACCGCACCGGACTTCTCTCGCACCTGGCTCACCACCTTTAGCTTCCTCCGCGCCAACCGCACCTCCCTTTCCCTCCCCACCGCCCAAACCACCTCAAGGGCTGCAAGCGAGGCCATGCGCCGCCTCCGCCTCCACACCGGCGCCATCGCCCTCGACCACTTCCGCCTGCTGCGCCGCCTCGGCAGCGGCGACATCGGGAACGTCTACCTCTGCCAGATACGGAACCCGGTGGTGGGGTTGCCGCAGTGCCTCTACGCCATGAAGGTGGTGGATAGAGAGGCGCTTGCCATACGGAAGAAGCTTCACCGAGCGGAGATGGAGAAGGAAATTCTGGCCATGATGGATCACCCCTTCTTGCCCACTCTATACGCTGCGTTTGATGCCTCTCATTACTCTTGCTTCGTCATGGACTTTTGTCCCGGCGGAGACTTGTTCTCCGCTCGCCAACGCCTCCCCGGAAAACGCTTTACCATCTCATCAACTAAGTATGACAGTAACATATATTCTTGTTTTTTGCCAACAACATTCTAATTAAATGTCATTTTTTTCATTACAAAAGTATTAGCTTTATAAAGTACAACATTAAAATAAACAAAAGGGTTTCGAAAAATATAAAAAGTTTTCTGAATTGGTTAACTAAAAGATGGCAAAATGCAGGTTTTACGCAGCGGAGACACTCGTGGCACTGGAGTATCTGCACATGAAGGGCATAGTGTACAGGGATTTGAAGCCGGAGAATGTGCTGGTGAGAGAGGACGGTCACATTATGCTATCGGATTTTGATCTGTGTCTGAGATGCGAGGTGGTTCCGAAGCTGTTGAGAAGCAAAACCAGATCAGAACGCAGCGTGAAGACGAGAGCATCTTCCTGTGCTGCCCCCATGCAGTCCTGTTTCTCTGCCTCCTCCAAGAGAAAGAAGGTGACAACAGTTATAAGGGAAAACATGAAGGTGTGTGAGGTTGACACAGAGGTGGTGGCAGAACCCATCAATGCAAGGTCCAAGTCATTTGTGGGAACCCATGAGTACTTGGCACCTGAAGTGATTTCTGGGCAAGGGCATGGTAGTGCAGTGGATTGGTGGACTTATGGGGTTTTCTTGTATGAAATGGTGTATGGGAGAACACCCTTCAAAGGTGAGAACAATGAGAAAACACTCACCAACATTCTGAAGCAGCCATTAACTTTCCCTAGAATTACAGTGAGTAGCATCAAGGAGTGTGAAGAGATGGTGAAGGTTCAAGACCTGATCAGCAAGCTCTTGGTGAAGAACCCGAAGAAGAGAATCGGGTGCTGCATGGGATCGGTTGAGATCAAGAGGCACGAGTTCTTCAAGGGAGTGAACTGGGCTCTGATTAGATCGGTTAAACCACCCGATTTTCATGCTGATTTCAACAACATTAAGGGTAGAGTTTTGCTACAGAAACTGAGCAAGAAAGACAAGGATCAACAACCCTTTCAGATTACTACTCATCGTTTTGACTACTTCTGACTCTGAAATGTAAATAGTTAAGGAAAAACAGGCCTGCCCAAATGTGATTAATCATCATCATAACACAAATTAAGGCTTCTTACATGTTTTTTCTCACTAATTACCACCAATTAAGGTACCATGCATTGAACTTAGTAGTTTTTGTTTCTGTGTTTTGCTGGTTAATTAGTTACACTTATGTTGTGACATGTCCACCAATAAATTATTATAGTTGAGAGAATCTGTGGGTGTAAAGGAAAGTGATACAATAATTATCCCAATGTGATTCTCATGAGAGCTTATATGAACTCATGTGATGCTACTAATTACGCTTTTCATTGATGAGAAAATTGCAGAGACTTATTTTAACGTTACTTTTTGTCATATGGCTCTTTTCATATCTGCGCATTCACATGTCCTTTTCACCGAACAGGGAAAGAAACAAAAACAAAATGTTTTTTTCTTTCTGGGGTCCTTTCCTCTTTCCTTTTGATAAATCGTAAAACGTAAATTACGATATTTTTTCGACAGATTAAGATATATTTTAGAAGCGATTTCAGGTTTATTATGTCATATTATCCATTTAGAATGTGACAAACAAACAAACACTGTACCATAAAGCAACCTTTTTTCCCAAATGAAGGTCAACAAACTAATGTCTACGGATTCCTCAAGGTTAAAATAGTTGAGATATGGAAAGTGCATTGGTTAGAGTCATGATGAGGAAAGAGAAAGAAACAAAAATGATGTAGAAGTGTAGGTTGTGTGGACCATTATGAATGCAGTGATGATAGCAATGGGTTTTATATTGTATAAAAAAAAACGAAAGTAAATGGATGAAAATGTAGGAGGAATATGCTTTCATCGAAGCCATCAACTATATGAATCACACCCAAAGTTTTAATTCTGTCTTCAATTTGAGTCAGAATAACTGTGAACAGTCACATTTAGCATTTGCCAACTCTTGTCTCTTTGTGCCTGCGTATTAAAAAGAAGAGTCCCGTGTTACACTTTTCAAGAGAAAACTGTTTCTGTTTTGAAAAAGAAAATTATTACTAAATTTTTAGGATATTTTCTTATAATCTTAAGTGTATTTTTTAAATGATTTTTTATTTTTTTATTTTCAATATTTTAAAATTATTTAAAAAATGTCACCTTATATTGTAAGAAAAAGTTATCAAAATTTAATACTCAAAATATCATAGATTTTTCTAATTTTCTTCATCGTCGCAAAATATTGAAATGGTGGAATGGTTTATACAAAGGTTGATGCTAAGATGAACTAGTATTGACACTCGTGTTGCAAACATATTAACTACCGAAAGATCGGTTTTGACATCAACCATGAATCACAAATGTATATATAGGATTTCTTTTTGTAAATAATTTGAAAGAAAAAATAAAATAATGTGTTAAGAAATGTAAGATTTAATGGTTAATATACAAAAGATAGTACAATTAATATAAAATGATTTTATCGTTTTTTGTTAAATATATTGGATAATAAAATTGTCATGTTTTCTAATAACATTCCTATCAAGTATTTAAATGATTGTTCCATCACTACTAATGATTAGACTGTTATTATTATTCAACAAAAATATTAAAAGTTTTTTTGTTATTTTACATTAATTGTAATATCATTTTTATATTAATTACAAAATCTTATAGTTAAGAAAAAAAATTAAATGTTAGAATTGAAAAATGTAAAAATTTGAATGAATATCAATAGACTAACAGGAATGGGACGAAGGTATCCAAATTTAAACTTAATTATACATTAATTTTATATTGAAACTAATTAAAACTTATTGATAAGTTTATTTTATTTTTATTTTAGAAATATTTAGAAAAACTTATAAAAAGCATGTCCCATTTGCCTCCAGAATACAAATATTGAAAAATGGAGCTAACCCTTTATTATTGATATGGTACATATGGTAGATGAAAGTTATTCTCAACTATATATATTGCATTGTTGATTAATGGAAGAGTTGATTTTTCACAAATCATGCGCTTCCTTTTCCTCCATAATTTCAAACCCTATTTTCCTCTCACTGAAAGAAAAAAAGAAGAAGTTTGATGTGGTTTTGACTCACTCCATAAAGGGGAGGATCTAATTTTAGACCTTATCCTGTGTACTCAAATGTGTAACTTTTGTCCTATTAAAATAAAAGGAAAATAGCATAAATACGAACTTGGTTTTTTATTCTCAGAGGATAGTACAGCATTAATGGAATAGCATCAGCTTTTATCATAACTTTCATACACCTCTTTAAACATCATGAGCTGTAAAATGCTCAATGCATGTGTTCAAATAAATGGTCAACTTATCCCTCATTTTATTTATGCTATTTTTTCAACTTAGTTTCGAGGGACATAGGGCACACATTTTGAAGTTAAATGAATTTAATTTTCAGACATTTATATGATTTGGAGTTATATGTTTTAATTTCGTGTGGTGTTTGCATATTTTGTTGAAGAAACAAAAAAAAAAAAGTTTTGAGGTTTTAGTTGAAGGTGTATTAAAGTCTTCTCTTATGTACCTTCATTATAGAAGCATTAATGTCAACCATAATGTTGAAGTTGAAATGTGTGCAACGAAGGTGAAAAGTTATAATCTTTTATGTTCCGAACAGTGAGCAAGAAATGATGATGTTAGGTCACTTTCATGGATAAATTTTTAAGACATACCTGTCTACATAGTATTAACTAAATATTGGGAAGTGAAACTTGGTGTTTCGTTGCAATAATTTCCAATTCAAAAATCATTCCTCAAAATAAATAAATATATATATATATAAATATAAAGAAAGGTGTCTTTACATACGCACGCGAGCTTGTTGAGTAGTACATTGTTAAATATAAAGAATAAAGAAAGGGACAGGCACAAGAAAGATGCATATGATGAACACAAACACATATATAGGACAATTTCACCCTCCTCAAAAAAATCTAATAAATCATTGCTTCATGGAACACAAACATATCAAACTCTCAACTTTCACCAAATAATAACCAACAACATTCTAATCATGCAAATAATGTCTAACATTTCATGCTTTTTTTTTTCTTCATTTGATTGGATTGCCCCCTTCCTTTTAGTGATAAAAATAATAATATTTTTGTAACAATTACTTAATAATTAATTAATTAAACAAAGTTCTGTACTTAAATAAATTTCTTAATGTATCATTGATCACTCATGTGATGTGATCTAATTCTTCAATCTATGTATTTGGGATAAAGTTTCGGGTAACCAGATGATAATAATGATTAATAATAACTTTTATATGTGAAAAGAAAAAAAGGTGGAAGTACTTTTCAATTGTTGATTGAGTAATGGTTGTTAAAATGCTTTTAATGAGAATGTTTTTTATATAATTAATACTTATAAACATGTATATCATATAAAGTTTTAGCATGTTAATATTTCTCACTATTACAACTGTTTTCCAATATCTAATACTTTGTTCTCTCAATAGTTTATTAACTATACTATTTGTTCCAGTTTGAATTTTACAATTATTTCCCCGTCTTTTCACGACTATTATTAGTAATCTTTTTAATTAAAAAATATGTCATTTGTAACAAATTTAAACTGATAATAAAAATATATACAACATGTATTTTTCTTACCTAAAGTAGAGAAAGAGTGGTAATATCAATATATTGAGTAAATTTGGGTTAAAAATATTTTTATTAATAATACCAATTATTAATAATTATTTCCATTTTGATCATATTTTAAAATTTGGGTTACTTAATATATCCTATCCCACGAAATATTTTAAAATGTTAGTTTTAATTTAAATAAAAGTTAATTACATTATTTTTAATAAAATTAACAATTTGAAATGTTTTTGAGAAACTAAAAAATACTGCATGTTTTTGTTCAATATTAGGACAATCAACTACCAAGCTTCGTACCATATGAAGAAGAAAGCGAAGAGAAGATATTGCCTTCCAAAAATATAATATAAATTAATTACTTGAGTCAAAGATATGTTTATTAAAAGAATAGGTAAATTTAAATATATAGATTTCTAATTATTAAAATGTAAACAATATAAAAAACAATCTTCACCTCTAAATAGCTAAATAGCATAACTAATCATGATCAAACGAAACACAAAAATATTTTTGAGTTAGAGTAATATATAAGCAGTTAAAAATAGTTAAAAAAAACTTATATTTAAAAAAAATATCAAAATAAAATTAGATTATTCCAATCACAATCTTAACTCATCCCAAACTTCATTAAATTTAATTTTAATCTGAAACTCGTTAAAATTAACTTTTAATTCAAATGTGAGATTACGAACTTGGAACTCGGTTTGCATAAATTACTATTTATATGATAATAAATAAAGAAATATGTTATTGGAAAAAAAATTAGATAAGAAAATTAAATTGTAATTACTTATTTCAATACATTTGACTTAATCCATAATAAAAAACAAATAACTTTAGTTCAACTCAAATTATCAGGTTTTATTCTAATTTAGTTCAAAATGACTTGTCAAAAAATTATATTATAAAAGGAAAATATTCACATATGTTAAAAAAATTATATTAATACGTAATATATATTTAAAAAAATAAATTATAAATTATATAATGTAATAAAAATAAATAAATATAGACAAAATTAAAATATATGCATATATCATAAATTAATGAGTGATGTGAAATTAAAAGCATGTGAAATGAATATTGGGAGTCCCATAATTCCCTTCCTTGGGATATTCGATTGTGATTAAACTAACGAATATGTTATGTAAGAGAATCTTAGGACAGAGTTGAAAGAGACCAAACTAAGTAGATTTGTTGCACGTAGCTGCTAGCTGGAATTTAACACATCCGACATTGATACCTCCTACCTCGGACAAACCAAACCATATAAATAACAGTTCATATTCAGAATATTACAACATGTGCTATGCAAAATTCTTAATGCAACCTGTCATCAATCATGAGGTAGTATTAATTTCATATTAGATGCATGCAACAAATATTTATGTTTTTGCTGGCATTGAAAAGAGGAAAAAGAAAGACTAAATTTGAAATTGTTTGTACACAGAGAAAGAAAACACAATCTGAAATTAAGTATATAATTCAATAGTTTATTTTTTTATTTCATCAAATCTAAAATAATTAAATTAGTTTAAGGTTAAGTTAAATTACCAAAATGTCTTTGACTATAATTAAATAAGAATTAGTAAGAATTAAAATTGAAAGAAAATTAATTATAAAATACTTATTTTATAAAATTAAAAGTAATAGTAAAAAGTATTTAAGATGTAAAAATTTATTTATTTAAGTAATTTATTGCATATTGTGTCTAGTTTTTGTTTCACATATTAATTTTAAAAAAATTAGAATATAGTAAAATTAATTCACAAGTTAAGTAATTAAGTTTAAAAATTATTATAAAATGAATTACTAAATTCTAAAATAATTAACTCCGTATAAATAAAATAATTTAATAATTTATTATTTATTATTGTAATGTTTTTATGTTAATTTTATTTATATTATTATAATAGAATATAAAGATTTTATTATACATAAGTATAATGAATTATCCCTTTTAACACAATTAGTTATATGTGTAAATATAATATTCATGAAATAATTTATCATGTTAAAAATACAGTTAATTATCATAAATATTTTATTAATATTTATAATATAATTAATTAAATTGTAAAATATAATCAATTATATATTTTTTCATAAATCTTTGAAAGAAGGTAAAATATTAAATTACATGTTAATATTTTAATGTTCTTCATAATTTGTAAAGAAGAACTAGTCATAGCCCAAATTTGGACTATTATTATTTATTACACAAGCTTTTTTAATCTAAATATTTGTAAAAATTGTTAAAACTTATTTCAAAAACTATCAAATGAAGTATAAGTTATTGTTTTCATTATTATTGTTTATTACATAAGTTTTTATATTTGTGAAAATTGTTGAAACTTATTTTTAAAAAAAAACTATGTCTACCACAGGACTTATTGCAAAAAAGAATTCCAAGTTTTTAAATTTCTACTCAATTTTTTTCCTTTTAGATGTAACCTATTATTTCACATATTTGTGGAAAAAAATATCTTTTAATGAATTAGTGTTTATTAAGATATAGGATACCAATTTATTTATAATAAAAATTACAATAAATAATTGCTTTAAAATGTATAAATTATATTTTCAATATGTGATAAATAATTTGATTAGAAACAAGATTTTTTTTTTAATATTGATAATCTAAAAACTATTTGAATTAAAATTGAAATAAGAAGGAGACGAATATATTAAAAGAAATACAAAGTTATAAAAATTCATAAAACTTTTCTTTTAAAATGAGATAATAAAATGATCTCATTGAAAGAAGACAAAGTGAAAGTGAAAGGTAGTAAATACTCAAGTCTGTTCACAATATATTAATGCACTATTTAATAGGTTCGTAGTTCAAATTTTCACATAAATGAGTTCTTCATAAATTTATTTGCTCGCATGCAAAGTCCTTTCATACTAGATATGAAGAATCGTTTGTATGGATGTACCAAATGTCAAATATTTATAAAATATTTTAAGTAAGCATATCTTTTTCAAAAGCTCATTTGTATGAAATTTTTAATTAAGAAACTATTAACTACTACACTCATCTTTTAGCAACCAATTTAGATAATCATCTCTTAAAAAACTCTTTCATTCAAAATTTGGTTGACTATTTAAGAAATATGTAAACAAAGTAAACATACTCATACTAAAAAAGAATTTATAATTATGATATAGAATATGTATAAGGGTTTTTAATCTTTAGATGTGTAGTTAGACTTTTATAAAAGTAGTTTTCTTAAACATATTTTAATATTTTAAGGAATTGACCCACTTTGAAAAAAAAAATCCTTTAATTTTGAAAGTACTAATTAAATTCGACATAAAAAATTGTGTTTCTTTTCTGTAATAATATATATTTTTTTTAAAGAAGAGTGATGGAGATCTCATTAAAATTATGTGTTTTTTTTAATAATATTATGTTTTTTGTTGGAAAAAGACTGATGGAGATCTCATTAGAGGAAGTTTTTTATACTTAAAAAGAATAAGAATGATAGTATAGTTTTTTTTTAAAATCAATTGTATAATTTCTTTTATTTTTAAATATTTTGTTTTATAATAAAATGAATTATAACTATCATGACTTTAATTATAAAAAAATACAATATATCTTTCTTATTAGAGAGTCTAAAATGGATAAAGATATTTTAAGAGGATTAACATTTATCTATGTTTCAGAACAAAAAACCATCAAAGGAGGACATGGGACCCGGATGAGCCAAAACCATGGGTTGAACCTATTTTTCACAAAAAATCATCAAAGGTACATGATTCATTGACCCAAATGGTTTAATCTTAAAAAATAGTATTTTAAAATAAAAAAAAATGAAATACACATTTAATTAATAAAAAAATAAAATCTACCTTTTGAAATAAATAAATTAATGTTCAGTCTATATTAATATAATTATAACCCCCGTAATTTTTTTATTTATGGTTTTTGAGGTGGGCCAAGAGGCACTGAACATAAAGTCCATGGTTTTTTTTTCACCTTTGGGCTAAGAGACAGCTGAGTTCACTTCTGTATCGAGGAATTTCTTCCTCCCACACCCCCATATTTTTTTAAATTCTAACTATATCTCTATTTTAATTATAGCTTTGAATTGAGCAATCCATAGATGTTCCCAAATGTATAATTCGTAATGTAAAATAACAATTCGGATTATATAATCCTAATGCAAATTTATATTTCAAAGTATATAAAGTCTTTAATGCTCATTTACATTTTAGAATGTACATTTATAATGTATAATTACATTTTTTATTGTATAATTTGAAATATAAATTTGCATTACAGATTGTGAAATCTGAAATTTATATTTCACGATTTTTATTGTTTATTCTCATTTTTTTCTTTATATTTCATATTAATATAATATTTATATTTGTTCTAATGGATACTAATGAATGTTTTTTAGGGTGGAGGTGAAAAAAGATGATGGGGGTGGAGATGGAGGTGTAGGTGGAAGAAGATAAGATGGATGTGAAAGAGGAAAAATAGGGTGGAGGTGAAGGAAAATATGGAGGTCTTGTGAAAGAGGAAGAAGAAAAAAGAAGACAAAATTGACTTTTTAACTCTTATGGGTGCAATAAGAAAAAATGGGGTGCAGGAAGAAATTCTTGTATATTGAACATATTATGGCTATAGTTGGGCATATTCTTCCTACAACCCCTTATGAAGAATAGGTTGGGGTGATTTACAGTAGTGGAGGAAAGAGGTAAGAAGGTTGTTTGATTTGCAAAGACAAATTTAAGAGATTAAGGTTTCTTTGCATGAATGAAGAAAATGAAGAGAAAATGGCATCAACACATCTTAAATTACAAAGATACCCCTTCTCTTTTGTACCATACCTTTTGCTTTTTCACATTTTAATTTAATCTAACTCTTAATAACTCACATTTCTTAATAATAATAATAATAATAATAATTTTATTTAAATTAATCACTCACCCACGTTATATATGAACTTAATTCTCTACCCATCTAATTTATATAATTTTTTTATTTTAATTTTTTATTTATTTTAAATAATAACTCATATTTCATTCTAAAATAATTTACAGTCATTATATTTTATTTTAACTTATTTTTATGATAAGGATAAAATAGCAAAATTTTAAATTTAACAATTAAAATATTATTTTAATCTATCAAACCTATCATATTAGTCACAACATTTTACAAATTTTCTTTCCAAAACCCTTCATTTCTTATTATATATATATATATATATATATATATATATATATATATATATATATATATATATATATATATATTTATATATATTTTTTTTTTATATAATTTAAATTGGGTTAAATGTATATTTAATTCATTTTGTCATTAGATTAAATAAAATGAAATCAATATATTATGTTTAACTTATCGATATATTTTTTTACCTAGATCGACTCAACTCAACACAACCTTCAATATGGGTCGACTAAACTCGATCTTGGATCCAGACGGAGACAACTCAACCTTTGACCTGGAGTGAGTCAACTTGATTTTTTAATCTAAGCCAACTCAACTTGATTCTTTAGTTCAAATCGACTCGACTTGATTCTTCGATCCAGGTCGTCTCCTCTTAACCTTCATATTTAACAAATTCAGCTCGACCTTCAGTTAGGACCAATTTAACTCAACCTTCGATCGAGACCTCTTTATTCCTATTCTAGCATAGAATAAGTTATTTTAGGAATTCGTAGCATATGCTTCTTTTCAAAATTACTTTTTTTTCATAAACCCATGATTGGTGACTCTTAATTCTCCTTTGTCATGCCATTCCTTCTATAAATAAGTGTTAAGCCTATCATAAAAATTACTTTTGAATATTGGATGAAATTCTCGTTGGTGAAACAATTTCGATGAAATTTTCATTTGTGAAACAATCTCAGAGAATGTTTTACTCTTATTTTGATTCTTATTTTGAAAGCATTTTCAAGTCGCGAATCTTTTTAGCACCTATTCTTTGGGAGTCTCCTTCAAAGGCAATATGTTCTCTATACTTTTTTTTTTCTAGTTGATTTTTCTATCTCTTTGTTCAAATTATTGTTATTTGCCATTTTTTTTATTGAGTTGTAGATTTGAAACCCATGGAATTCTATGTTTTTACGATCTTCTTTTGTTCTTCCATTATTATTTGGTTCTCTAGCACTCGTCAAGTTAATGATTAAATATATTTTTAGTTATTTAACTTTGATGCGAAATTGGAATTCATCTATATATCAAACTTTGATGCAATTTGATTTTAGAACTTTAATAATGGATAAATGTAGTACTCCTAACCCAATTGAGTATTTTTTTTTTCTTTGTCAAAAGAAATTTCAGATTAACATTTAAGTTGTTTACACCGTTTGACACATATTTTAACTCAAATATTAGTTTAAAACATCGATTAACATATAAAAATAATTTAACAATGTTGAATGACATTTATTCAATTTTAAAATTAAAATTCAAATGTATTAATATTTAAAACAAAGACGAATTAAATTTTTATGTCCATATTTAAGTTGTACAACCATATTTACACCTTCAGTTAATTAAGATCTTCTTATCTTTCCAAGTACATAAGCTTGACAGAAAAGTTGAATAACTTGTCATGAGTTTGGATGACTTCCAAATACTCATTACTTCCTAGTCTTTTGACCGAGTTTATTGAGAAAAATACAAAAATTACTATTTGCAAATATTTTATAAATAAAAGAAAGTACAATGAAAATAAAGTTTAATTTAAAAAACTATAAGTATTTTTTACTCTACAAAAAGCATTTTAATTTATTCACAAGCTATTAAAGATCATCTCCATTAACACATTCATCACCCTGATGTGAAACCTTAGAAAATGACATTTTAGTAGTGATAGAGGTTTAAAAATAGTGAGACTCGATTATTTTAATATTAAAAGGTTCTAATATAAATAGAATCGTTTTAAAAGAGTTTCATTATTTTAAAACACACTATTTTTCTAAAAACCACTTTTTTAAAGCTCTCTAACTTCTCTCTATGATTTTTGTCTCTCTGGTCATCTGATTGAAGAACCAAGATCGTAGGATTGATCCTCTCGGCGAGCTCTTCAAGTTGGACCAATCAGTTTCTCTGTTCGCATAAGTTGAGTTTTTGCCCTCTTTTTGGTCTAATTATGTTTTCTCTCGCATGTGAGCCATCGTTCGCTTGCATGCCTTGTTTTAATCATTAGTACGAGTCTTTGTTGACCAGTGATCATAATGGTAGATCCTGATCGTTCTTGTGATGTTTCTATGTGTAGATAAAGCATCCTGTAGAGTTATATGCGTTTTGGTGTTCTTTGAGCGGTTTGGGTTTGCATAGTCGCTTTGTGAGGTAAGGGAAGCTAATAGCTTTTAGAGTGAGTGAGTCACATCTTGTATGATTGTGAAGTATTTGATATGCTATGATGAATTATTGATGCTTATGATTATGATATGTTGATATTTTAAATGATTGAATTGAAATCGATTGTATTGTTTGAATTGGGAGTATTTGAGAAAGATGGAGTTGTTGGATCATTGATCTAATTTGTGCGACCTAATATAATTTAAAACTCTTTTTGGCAAAAACTGCCTATAGTAGAAGTACCAATTGGAGTAATGAAACAGGTCCAGATTTGTTAAAAAACCTTAATTTGATGTTGTTGATATTTGATACAAGGCTAAGCCTCATGTGGCAGCGCTGAGCGCTCGTTTTTACGAATCGATTGGCGCTAAGCGCTGGCCAGGTGGCGTTGAGCGTTCGTTTTTGCGAATTGATCAGTGTTGGGCGCCACTTTCTGGCACTCAACGCTACCCAGTTTTTAGCTCTGCGTCTTATTGGTAAAATGAAGATTTCTGCTTCGTTAACCGTCGGATTAAGCTGAAATTTTGATAGCTGATCCTAGACATGTGAGTCTGCATTTTGACTGATGCGATCTTTGTTTTGTAGTATGTGGTTAGAGAAATGATTTTCACCATTTGGGTGTATTTCATGTATAGCGCCAATTCTCTATTTTCTTGTTTTTGCTGTTTTGGTTACTATGGATGTTCTGTGTATACTTAAACTGGATTCTATAGTCCTTATTGATATGAATTGAGATAAAAATGTCATTGTGGGTATATAAGATGACAATTGGTATGAAATGTTGTGTGAGCATGCAAAGTTATGATGTTTAAGGAATTTCAAGGAGAAGTTCCTAGTGGTGATGGTTGTGGTGGTATTTTAGTGTATGCAATGACATAAAGACTTGGTATTGGTTGGTATCATGATGCTCTAATAATCATTAATGCTCAAATAGAGTAGAATGAGTTGTGTCATGAGGAGTAGCAGGAGATCCTAGTCACTGGACTTGATCAAGTCCTAGGCGCGAAGGGGATTTACCTTGTGAGTGGTTGGGTGATAACCCCTTGAGGCCAAACTTTGCAAAGTTTGGGAACCACACACAGGTGCAAGCCACCGAGACATTTGATGTCATTGGCATGTATCCGGATAATTGAGTTTAGTGTTAAATGTATCTCTATTTATATGTATGCATACGTGTGTTATGTTGGTAAACTGAGTTAAGTTTTCACATGAATATTTCTTTGTTTACATTAGCTTACCCTTCTTTTGTGTTTCTGTGTTACTTGTCTTTCTTCTGTGATGATCACCTATTCGGTGGGAGCAGATGTAGTTGCAGTGTCAAAGGCACCTGTAAAGGTTGATGAGTCATCTTTTAAGTTGATAGAATGTTTAAGTGGAAGTTGTTGTAAGTGAGTAGTTTGTGCTTAGAATTAGAATTGGTCTTTTTAGTTGGTTTGTATAAATGTTATGCTTTTATAGTCCTATCTGTTCTAGGGTTGTATTAATATACTTTATACATTGGATTTTCTATTTTGACTACTATGGTGAAACAATCATATTTTATTAGTTTTTATGAAGCTGCTAAAATTGGAATGTTACACCTGACACTAGGGATGGCAACGGGGCGGGGCGGGGACGGGTTTCGCTATCCCATACCCATCCCCGTAAAAGAAATTCATCCCCATCCCCACCGGGTAACGGGTATAATCTCGTACCCATACCCATACCCATACCCATTTTCTTACTACTTTAATATTAATTTTAATTAATTTTAATAAAAAAAAAAATTACGGTAAAGGAAACATAATATTTTCAAATATTTAATATTAGGAGGATGGTTGTTTCTTCAATATCAAATACTTTGAAATAAATTATAATTGTTTACATTTTAGATTATAATACCAAATAAAATTTCATGAGAACATAAATATTTATTAAATTTGCAAACATTAATGAAAAACATTAATGAAACCTAGTTGATAAAATTTAAAATTATTTTAAAAAAATATAAAAGGAAAAATATTCAAATTAAAATATATTTTAAATGTTTATTTACTTCAATTTTTTAAATTATAATGAATCTTTTTTTTATACACTAATAAAAGTTATAATACATCACTTTATCAAAATGACGCAAAGAACAAACAATAACCATAATAATAAAATTTTAACATAGATCTTGTATCTTTTGAACTCCAATATATGTTGGATGGTGATAAAAAAATATTCATAGCAATTACATTAAATTTTTATATTGTAGTAAATAAAAATTATGTATACAATTACAGTGAAAAAAATTAAAGTATGATTGTAATGAGTTAGAAAATAAAAAATAATTAGATAAAATATATCGAAATAGTATTCTACATTATGCAAATAAACAAAAAATAAAAATATTAAAAAATTAACAAATGTGTATCTTATAAATAATTTGGAGACTATTGAAAGGAATCGCACAAAGGAAAACAAATATATAATTAAGGGTATGATAAGATGAAAATCTTAGAGATCTAAGAAAACTTTTCAAATATCAACATATATACTCAATAGTTGAGAAATAACAAAAATTGTTTTAGCGAAACAAAAAAGTTCTTCAAATGAAACAAAAATTAATAATAATAAGTAATTTTTTATATATATTACCTAGTAAATAAAATGTTTATGTTATTAAACACTTAAATTGAGAGTATTAAACATTCTCATGTGAAAGGAAAATGCAATAAATAAAAATATTAAAAAATAATAAAAATATTCAAATGTTAGAAATAATTTTTTTTTAATTGATATACATCATTCTAACATAATTACACACACACACACACACACATATATATATATATATATA
>Ga0214542_1007059_pt1 | contig 19886 bp, 5 predicted proteins | sample CNSS1metaG_FD_160096 | JGI IMG/M metagenome (GOLD analysis project Ga0214542, IMG submission 160096) | Root nodule microbial communities from cowpea collected in UCLA plant growth center, Los Angeles, California, USA - CNSS1 | ecosystem: Host-associated > Plants > Roots > Nodule | place: USA...
ATCGATTATTCCAGTAGGTTTCCTGAAAAGCAAATTTTGAACAGGATAATCGATTATTTCAGGAGATAATCGATTATTCCAGTAGGTTTTCGAAAAATACAAGTTCTGCACAGATAATCGATTATCACTATCAATAGTGATAATCGATTATCACTGTAGTTTTTCTAAAAATAAGAAACCTTCTAGAAAGATGAATGCCATGCTGCTGATTCTAAGTTTAATTAAACTATTCTACAATACACTTATTTTATTTTACAAGATAACATTTGCATAATTGAACACTTTGTCTTCATTAGTGCTTGATCATCATTCAAAATCACTCGACTTCCTTCTTTTTGCCAACACTGTTGGGGGAGTAAAAACATTAGTTAATAGCCACAAACCTTAGCTAGTAATTAATTTTCGTTTTAGTATTTTTATTTATTTATTTTGGGGGCTGGAAATTGAGAGGGAGAAGAGAGTGAGTGAGAAAGCAGAAAGTCATAAAGTGTGGCAGCAAGGAAAGGCAGAGGGAGACAAAATTTACAATTGAGGGAGAGAAAAGGGAGTGCTGGAAAGGAGTTTTCAGAGTGGGAACAAAGGTTGAAGCGTTGGGGACAAGAAAGGATCAGTGAGAGTACATAGGGAGTAAGGAAACCAGGTAAGGAGAGCTATCTTTTTTTCCTTAATATTGTTTGATTATGTGCAAAACAATAATTGTAAGTTGAATTATAGAATGATAAAGTGAGTTTTATGGATGATTTTAATATGATCTCTAAGTTCTTCATGGATGAATCCATGGTGAAATTGTGAAATACAATTTTGGATTAAGTTTATGTGTAATGGGAGCTAAGTCTTTTTTTTTATTTGTTATAATTCAAACTAATTTCACTTATATTTGGGATTTCTTTATTAAAGGCAATATTTTTTTGGTGAAGGATTTCGTATATTATGTTAAGAAAAAAAATGGCAGTAGTGGTTTGTATATCTTTATAGTTTCCATAAAAAGTTGCCAAGATTGTTGTTTGGTCTTGTTATACATATATATGGCTATGGTGTTTTTCTTATATTATATAAGGTTTATGATATACTATAAGCATCACGACATTTTCATTGCGTTGGTAATTTTATAAGGCATAAAAAGTTAGATTAAGAGTTTTGCGGTGTGGAAACAATCATTACGTGATGTTCTTGTTAATTGCAGGTCCAATATTTTTTTATTTAGGAATTAGTGCACTGAGATAAAGATAAAAAGGGTTTTGTGATTGGAGTTGGAGGTTTGATATTTTGTTAAATTATTATGTTTGGGTAGTTTAATAAATTTATAGTTATAATTTGTAAGGCTGAGAACTATAGTTCGAAATTGTTGTGTTTGGTGATGTGAAAGTAAATTAAAATATTTAAGGTTTGGTGGTTATTTTTGCTTTGGGCTAAATGCATTTTTCATGGATGACTATATGCAGAGTTTTATATATATATATATATATATATATATATATATATATATATATATATATATATATATATATATATATATATATATATACATTGGAACTAATACTGGTTGATTTGCTTAATTTATATAATGAGGATAATTTTTGGAGTTTCGTACTTCTAGTCGTTTTATAATTCGGTATATGGTAAGCGTGGAGTATATTATTATTATTTTCGGTGCATGTAGCGTCTTTTAGCTACTTGACATACATTTAGTTCTTTTTTTTAACATGAGGGAAGAGTTTAATCAGATGAAGTTAGGGTTGTTTGGCATTTGCTTGGTTGAGTTTTGTTATAGATGTTTTATCATGACAACTTCTATGGACTTTCAGTAAACTTTTGGTAGTTTACGTATACTTGGATTATTATATTAAATTTAATATAATATAAAATTTTGAATTATTATATTATTTTAAGATAATATAATAATATAAAGTCATTTAGATATTGTGAGCTAGGTGGTTTGCAGCCCAATTTTGCCCAATTTTGCCCAATTTTGCCTGGCAGTGCTTAGGCAGTGTCAGGTGATAGTGCAAGGGCAGAGGTCCATTGTAGATGGATTTGCATGGATGGGTTTGATGGCTTGGTCAGGGATATGCTGGATTAGTTACGAGCGGGGAGGTTTGTAACAGAGATGAGAGATGCGTGATTGATGCGAGCGGGGAGGTCCGTATCTTTTGGTACTCTTGTGTTGGGATACGAGTGGGAAGACTCGTATGTTCAGTGCTCACACTTGAGGCTACTATGAGCGGGGAGGTTCATAGTAGGTGTTCACGCATGGTGGACTACGAGCGGACACGTTCGTAGAGTTGGACTACGGGCGGGGAGGTCTATAGAGCTGGACCACGAGCGGGTAGGTTCGTGGAAGCATGATAATCCCTAAGGACCAAGGTTGTGAATGGATCTTTCTCATATAGGTTATGAGATTGGGGTGTAATGTTATTAAGAAGTCAATAAACTAAAAATTGGCTAAGATAGATCGGGTGAGGGTTAATTTTTATTATTTTATTGATTGTATTATTTTTCTTTTTCAATTCACCCTTTCTGTTTGTGTTTGGCGATGATCGTGTGACTTGTCACGCGAAAGCAAATGTGAACCCAGGTGAGAACGCTGATGCATAGTGACAGAGCGGGGTAGACGATGGGAGATTTTTCTCTATGTTTTATTTTCATGCATTTTGTAATAAATTTTAGGTATAATTAGTCGCATAGTACCCAGTTTGATACTGAAGTTTCTAATTGGTACCCGGTTTAAAAAAGTCTCAATTACGTACCCAAATTAGTTTAAGTGCACCAATTGAGTCCATTTCAGTTGACGCCGTTAGAAAAGTTAACGTTGACTGATAGTGGTTGGTCTCTGAATTAAATTTGGAACATGTGGTGATTAATTTTTACTGACGTGGAAATGTGGGGAAAAATATTAAATATGTTTTGTAATGAAAAAATAAAAAAACAAAAGAACGAAAATAAAAATTAGGGGCGAGAAGTTAAAAAGAAGTGGCAGAAGGTTGTGATAAAGACGTGAAATTGGGGAAAGTTGAGGCAGGGGAGACGAAGTTGTTTGCGAGGTGGTGGAGAAATTGAAGGCAGATTTGGAACACTGAAGTGTTTTTCTAAAATAATTAGGGCACCACGAAGTGGTGCACGATTGTTCGCGAAGTGTTATAATTTAAGTATTTTTCTAAAATAATTTTAATATGTTCAGAAAGATGGAAGAAGGAAGAGGAGAGTGAAAGTGGTGGAATAGCAGAAGGGTTTTTGGTGGGTTTTGCTTCCCTCACTCACTCCATTCCCAGTCAATGCTCTGACAACACAAATTCCAAATGCGTCGCCGCCTTCCCCTCTTCTCCGGCCGCCTCCGCCACCTACTCCTCCCCAATCCCACCAATCCCCTGCGGCCAATTCCAGTATTTCCTATCCTACACCCTCCCCACTCCTCCTCTCGCAGTTTCTCCTCCTCCACTCTCTCCAGAGACGACGACATCTCCCTCTGCTGCCAGATGTGGATCGACAACTTCCGCCACCCCTATTCCAACCACCAGGGGAGGAGACGCTCTGCTGTTGGGAACCCCACGGAGAACACGAACAACCTTCTTTACGAGACATTGCGGAATTGGAAAATGAGTGGAAGAACAAACGAAATTAGGGCACCACTTACTGTGCAGATATTGATGAAGAAAACACTGGATTAGGGCAGAAGATACGGGAGGAAGAAGACAACGAAAAATGGGAGCAAATCTCCTTTAAATGTAAATACCACGTGGTCACTGTACAATTATAATTTCAACCACTCATGTGTTATTATTTGACACGTATCCCTTCTGCACTGCCACCTCACCACTTTCTAAACGTCGTTTCTGAACATTTAACGGTTTGGACTCAATTGGTGCACTTAAACTAATTTGGGTACGTAATTGAGACTTTTTTTAAACTGGGTACCAATTAGAAACTTCAGTACCAAACTGGATACTATGCGACTAATTATACCTTATATTATTTATATTAGTTTTGTCCTCAATTTCAACAAGTATGAAAAATTGTATTTTATTCCTATTTTGACTTAACACTTCCCTAATCTACACAAAAGAATCATTCTTAAAAAGCATTATACTCCATTATTAGTCCCTGTACTTCTCTTTAAAATTTAGACATATTGCAAATAATTAATTGATTATTACAAAAGAAAATGAAAATGAAAAGAAATTGGGATTTGTCTTGATGTGCTGCTTTAGTTTTGGTACGATTAGGAGTTGTCTCCTATTATTTCCCTTTTGGTACGATGTTTAATTGATATCATAAAGTACTATGGTATGGTCTGGTTGAAAGTTTTTATTAGTCTCGTATTAAATAAAGCTCAAAACTACACAGTTCAAAAAATAACTCAAAAATAAATGACAACCTTGTATTGTTCAAATCCACTAGAAAAAATTGTGCTTATCAATTAGCTAACAAATATCAAACTCTTAAAAACTTTGATCTTAGATAATTTTTTTATCAAATACAATGTTCAAAAGAGAGGGTGATGTACACGAACAGAGAGAGTAGCACAGCAATTGACTTTCTGGAGCATATATGAATTATAAATCACAAGAACTAAATGAATATTGAAAAAAACGAGGGTTGAAGAAAAAGAATGGGATAGAAGAAGTCATGCAAGCTTATTTACTTGGCCCGAAACACATCCCAACAAACCTTATACACTTATAATCCTAATTCAACAAAACAAAATTGGTAGCAAAAAGTTATGAGATTTAGTCTTGTCATAAAAAAAATTAATTAAGGTAAATATATTTTTAGTCTTTTTAACTTTAATGTGAAATTGAATTTTGTTTTTAGTTAAAATTCTGAATTATTTTATCAACAAACTTTATTAATAAATGAAATTTGTCACATTAACAAATATTTAATGTCATATAGTTTCGAGACTAAATCCATTCATAAAAATGTTCACAAAAATATATTTAAAATTTTATAAAAAAATTTAAGGGAATAAAAATATATTTAATTTTTTAAAATTTAAAGGGGAGATATTATTCTAATAATATTACATGATTCTGACTTGGTGTGTTAGTTTAGAGGAATTTGATTTAATGTGATTATGGATTACTAATAAATAATTATGAATGTTAGGAAAAGAGACTTTTATTTTATAAGTTAAAATAGCCAAGGGGATTGATTGGTATGAATTAAGCAAAATCACTAAAGCTTTTGATACTATAAATTGAGATGATTAAAGTATCATTTTCTATCAAATTTTACAATAAATTAATTGAAAGCTACCTTCACCATTTCTCTCTTCTTTTATGGTTCAATTGTTGGATTCCAATACTAGAAATTGCACAAAGATGGCCACCAAGCTTTTTTACCCATAATGTTTATGATGTCAACCAACTTTGTGCTCATCTACAAACCTAAATTTTTTTTTGGTAAGTTTTCTATTTCTTAATAATATTATTTGATATTATATTCAGAATATGATTATTTTGTGTTTATTTTATTATATTAGTGGAATGGTTAATGAACTTAATTAAGATTGACCAAGTTTTCGTGAGAACAACACGAGCTTTTGGAATCATGAATGGAAGAAACATCGAACGTGTTCAAACATGTTACTATTTGATTATTTCATACTCACATTAAATATATATGTAAGGAACAATTTCCAACAAATACTTGAACATGCAAATATATTACATAGCGATACTTACGATATAAACAAAACCATCACAACTATAGAGACATCACTAGTTGGTGTTGAACCACAACTGAAATGTACAAATGAGATTTTAGTTGAAATAAGACTATATTTGAAGAAAACTCTCTTCCCTAGTATGTCAAGTGCCATAGGTCAACAAGAGTCAACTTCTCTTGTCTTGTGTATGTAAACTTTTTGTAAAAATTAAACTCAACCATGTAATAGTTCAATTTACAAAAACTAAATACATGGCACTCCAAACTATCACACCAAGTATAAAACATATAATATTCATTAGGAAACAATATCATTCCTTACCATTTTAGGTTAACTATATTTTTCGTCCCTTAATATTTTTACGAATCTGAATTTTGTCTATGTTTCAAACTTTCAATTAGTTCCATCCAAAACTTTATTAATGAATATATTTAGTCATTTTAACCCGATAATACTAAAGATTTATTGATGTTGTAAATAGCATTACAATGTGTTTAAAAAATATAGACGTGGACACATGTATCCACATGACATCATCATTTGTCACACCAACAAACCTTTAACGTTTTTTGGTCACTGAAGATTAAATCATTCATTAAAAAAATTTAGAAATAAAAATATTTAAAGTTTAAAATAAGAACAAAATTCAAATTTAGATAAAAGTTAAGGGATTGAAATTATATTACAATTATATAAAATTAAATCAAATCATCTGTTCACTTATGCAGAAACTAAACTATATTTCAATGATGGTAATTATATTTTTCAAAAGAAAGACAAATATAAAAGAAATAAACTATATTATTTTTTATTTAGTTTAACTAACTCGTTAAAGTCGTGGTAGAAATTCAAGGAACTAATAAAAAGCACGGTCTTATATTTTGGGGGACATAGGCAGGGTTTATTTTACCGATTTTCTTTCATTCGTGACAAGAGGAATCTGAAAGAGAGAATTTGAGGAAGAAGATGATTTATCGGAAGTGGAGTCTCCTTACCGGTCCGGTCACCATCCTTGGCGGCGTAGTTGTCGCCATTGCCGCCGCAAACGTCATATTCGTCAAGAATGTAAGTTCCTTTCTTCCTCGATCCAAATCCCATCACCCCCTCTCTGCACTTAATTCGCCATTTCTAGATTCGGTCCAAAGGATCGACCTTGATTGATTTTTGTGGATATGGGTGCTGATTTTTGAACTGGGTTTCCAGTAATTTAATGAAATTCTTGCAAAATGTCGAGATTTGCTTCTGTGACCTCGCTAGTCGCTAGTCTTCGATATTAACTATGTTCATTTAATTAATTTTTATTTTTGAATGGAAAAGAAAAAAGTTTTTTTTTTTTTTAATTTTATTTGCCTCCATCGATTGGATTATGGATGTTAATTTGTTTGCCCCTGATCCTGAAGATTAGGGATTCTTCCAAATAAAATTAAAACAAAAAGTTTGATATTGGGGTTTGTGTGTTGTCCCCTGTTTCTTATTGATTGATTTAGAGCTTGTAGTGAGGTGATCAATTGGGCGAAGTCTCAATGAATATAGCTTTATTTTTTTGAAATGGATTATTATGTGTCATAACATAGGAAGACAAGGGAACTGGGTTTGGTTTCATTTTTGATGTTTTTTATTGTACGAACTTCAGGGACTCCTGCTCCTTCCTTAGGTGTAGCATGTGTGCTGATTGGTGAGTGTGTTGTTTTGGTGTATGTGAGTCAATTGCTGGCTAAATTGTGTAGTAGTGTTTTTCAAATCCATTATTTCTAGTTAAAATGAAGAAGAGATAAGTTTTACACTAAAAAGATGTCTTATTTCACTTTGTTGGCGGAAGAAGGGACATCCAATTTATAGTACTAGCCAAATCGTATCCTACTGGGTGAGATTGATTACATCAATCAACCTAGACTTTTGACTTCTATCAAAGCAAATATCATTTAAAAGAACTACTTTCTCAATGGTTTGTTTCTCCTATGTGTGAATGTTGAGTTATATATCTGAGACCTTCTTCTGTTGCATTTTTCTGCTTGTTGTTTTAAAGATTGAAATATATTTAGGTGATTGTAATTTATCTTTATTGTACTTTACAGGATCCGTTCCTCAAACCCGATGTGAGAAAGTATGAAAATCAACCTGCTACCAAGTAGGAGGAAAGAGATAACGGAAGTTTATGTTTTGATGTCAGCTAAACCCTGATTTATGAGCTCTGTATACTGTTTTGCAAGACATGCTGTCTAGTTAATAAGACTGAGATTGCCAATGAAGTTTGGACTCTGAAGCTTGGACCCTTATTTTAGAACTAAGCTTCCAAAGTTCGGGAAAACTGGTTCATTTTTCAGAGATCCGTACTTATCTCTTCAGTATAATGTCAACTGCAAATGTTTAATGTGGTTTCTAATCTTCCATTTCTTTCTTTATCTCTATCAATTTACTGTTATCGCTTGCATTTTTGGATTATTATGGCAAAATTATTGTGGCAAAAGTCACTCCTTTCTCTGCGTACTGCTTATATTGACCGACTGATATACCCCATAGATATAGATTATAAAATTTAGTGTAAGATTGGTGTTATATTCCACAGTTTTGGATATTGGTCATTTAGGGTAGCAGATGTGCAGGATGATATTTTCTTTTACTTCCTTATCCTTATTAAATACGAATCCGAAACTGATTGCCTTGTATGCTCATCTATATGCCTTGGTGAAATATTTAAGCCTTTAAAATCTGTTTTGACAATCTAATATATCTACATATGAGAATAAAAACATATATAATATAAAACATGGAAACGTTGTTCTTTAAGGAACATTATATTGAAATTGTCTTCTAATTGGATAATTTCAAGAAAAAATGGCATTGGTACTATTTTTATTTGCAGACAATAAAAATGTTTTATAATTATTTTGTTTAAAGTATTATATTATGTCTGAAAGATATGCTCTTTATTTGGATTTGTAGTATTGTTATTGTATTTTTATGTTGTTTTATAATTTCTTATACATATTTACACATATCTTACATCCACACTGTCCCTATATATTGGTAAAATAATTGTGTTGTTGTATTTAAACCTATTCTAATCATATCCCTATACACATAGTATCTGGACATCATAGAATGACAGTAATCTGGCACTGGTCTAGCTAATGTTTTATTTCAAAATTTGGTTGTTATTCATCAAAGTATAGTAGTAGAATTACAGGTTGAAATTTCAGGTTTCAATATGGGGAGGCAACAAGCATGTATGATTTATTGATGCCTTAAACAAAAATGTCATTTCACACATGTTTTATGTACACATGAAACGTATCAAGGGCTTTAAAAAGCTTAATACATGAATTTGAAATTTGGACTGGTCTCTGCAGCTTACTAAGCACAGCTGCTTCAGCACTACTCAATCCTGAGACTTAATTTCTACATCTAAGTATGGAAGAAAATAGGTATATATTCCTCACAAAAATTATATGAAAAGGACATAAGATGAGTTTATATTGAGTGCTACGGTTTACATTTGTGTCTTGCTAGCTTTTATTAAGCTATACAGTCCCATGTACAGAGCGGAGTTCAACCTAATGCCTTTGTGTATAAAACTTCCTTTTTTGCAGACTACTAATGGTATTAAGAAACTACCATGCAACAAAGAATCCTGAATTTAAAATGATCATATTTGTAACCAGCTTCAAACCTCAATGATCCGGTGATAGCACGTTGTTCATTAGGCATTGATTAGCATTTGCATTATTATGTCATTCCATGAGTCAATTGGTCCTGGCAAACACCAATGTAGACAATCATTCTGAACTTTAGCATTCTTGTCTTCTGCAAATGGCTGGAACTTCCTATAAGGTCCAGGATGTCCATCTGGTCTGAGCAATGAAAGGAGTGTTGTATCCAAAAGTTGCAAGTTCACCCTTTGAGATCCTAGAGAAGCAGCCTTCTCAAACTCTTCGAGTTCAATACCTCTCATGATGGAATCCACATCTATCATATGAATCTGACCCTCTTTGAAGGGTACAGTTCTATTGCAGTACCCTCCACTAAACCACTCCCCATTCTCAAAGTGGTCAGGTGTGGTGGTTCTGAAGAGAACAGTGGCCTTGTGATTAGAGTTTGTGAAGAACTTAAAAACTTCTTGTAGTACTTTGCGGTAAGCATAGTCAAATCCTAGCTCTGTTAAGTTCTTTCCAGGGCAGTAATGGCAGCCGGTTACTGTGTTGTTTTCATGGTATATTGCAGTCTTGAGAAACCATTTCCCACCACCAATGACAACATAGTCAAAGTTCTTATATTGCTTGGTCCACTTATCTAGAGTGTCGACATAAAGTTGTATCTCTGATGAGGTAACTCCATTCATATCCTCAAATATAGCTGCTTTAACAAGGAAAGGGGTCCAGATTACTGAGAGTGTGAAGTTATGAGAGCGAAATTTCCATATCTTTGATCTATATTCCTTGTCATGGTAGATTTCAACAGCAGGTTCCACCTGCAGAATAAAATAACCACAATTTGATCTAATAACCCAATTTGTAGGACCAAATAAGCAGACACTACACGATGCCACAAATAGACAGCTTAGTAATTTGTAGGCACAAAGTCAATGGCAGTAATGAATACATACCAAAGCGTGAAAAATGCAATTGAAATAGTAAAATTCAGTTAGACAAAGTATGCAGATCAACGAAATCCCTTCCCCTAAACATTAGAAGAAGAAGAAGAAAAGTTTTTCTGCCACAAAACTAAGAACAAGGGCTGTTATGAGTTCTGCCAAACACAAACTGAGAAATATCCAATGCAATAAGGTAGTTCAGTGATGGATACAACCTTTTCTACCTACTATACGCAGTAAGTGTTACAATCATGGAAAGTAAAATCTCAACATTTTCACTCTAATTATTCAAAAACTATTCTTGAATGTTTGGTAGGCAAAGCTGCTTTGGAAAAGACACTAAATACTGCTTAAATCGTGAAGGCTTTGGACCAATCGTATAATATTAGCAACAGTTGTCATCCACAAAAAGGAATGGACAGATTGTTTTCACAATGAAAAGGATTATGTATAAAATGACATGCAGTGCAAGCTGTTGAACTTTAGTGCTTGTAACATAAAGTCAAAACAACTAATAGTAGATTGATGTTGACCATGATTTATGATCGATGGACAAAGACACTATACTACAGAACTACTACTTAAAATCAAGGAATCACATGGCTTCATTTTAAAGTATTGCCTGATTATGACCATGATTACTAATGAAAGACATTTAATTAACAATGAAGGTGCAACTACATAACTCCTCGGTTAATATAAAAAACAATCACATTGCTTCATTTTTAATTGTTGGAATCTTGGCCTTTACTATCTATGAACAAAGAAAAAAAGCAAGAGGTGAGAAATAACAAATGAAAAGAGAAAAAAAAAGTGTGGTCCTTTAATTATTTCTGTTTTGCTTCTTTGATATTTTTTTTAAACCATTCTGTTTTTAACTTTCTTTCATTATTTTTCCTATTCCCATTCACATCATTTCCCACCAATCTCTTTCTTTCCTAGCAAATGGACCCAAATGTCTTCAAATTTGGCAAGCAAGAGAAAGTGAACAAAAGCACAAATAATGTATACATACTGAACACTAATCAAGATTCAAGGTGGAAAAATCTTTCAAGCAAAAAGGCTAATGATATCAAATTTGCAAACTAGTTAACTGATATTAACATCCACAATACCTTTGAGAGAATGCAAAGTAGGGATTGAACATGATTACGAGAGATTGAATCACCAATGAAAGCCAATGACTTGTTTCTCATGAACTTAAGAAACTTCTTGGGATTGAACTTAGGCAATTCACAGTCTCTTGGACTCCACCTCCAGTACAGGTACCCTGAATCAGGACGTCCATTCTTCATACAATTTTGATGAGGCTCAATCACACGGCAACTCTCATTGGTGTACACTGGCCCAGATTTGTCTTGCACCCATTCTCCCACAAAAAGATCACATTTTTCTGCAGGTACACATTTACAATGCCCATTACCATTCCCATTACAAGCTATCAACATAAGCACTTCACATTACTCAATTTGCTCTAAGACTGTGCTTACTTTAGAAAAAGAAGAACTTGTTGCTGTATAAGATTTGGTGTTAGAACTTCTCATTTAACTTAAATCCCCATCCTTGGTCCAATCGTAGGAAATTAACCAAGAATCAAGATTTTAAATTGTTGTTACCATTACAGTTGCATTTTGTCCTAATCTTTGATATTGCAGAAAATTGTTCATAAAAGATCTAAACAGTCAAACTGAAATGAGAAGAAATAAGCAGAAATGGGTGGTGCTTATTCCTTAAATATGATTTTTTCCATAGACAAAATTTTCAGGTTTGAAACTCGAGCAAGTCTTTCATGCTTGCCACATAAAGAAAACAATTCAATCATCACAAAACAAGTAAAATTCTCTTACCATCCTTTGAGATTTGAGTCTGATTCCGATGAATTTCCGGAAAGTCATCAGAATCAGAAGCATGAAGATCAGAGGAAGGTAAAACAGGGGACTCTGCTTTTGCATCTTCCACAGAAGGTGACTCCACCACTGATAAGAAACTGAATGAATCCCACAAGAGAAGACGAACAGCGAGACCCACCAAGAAAATTGAGAGTCCTAACTTGACACAAACATGGTTGTGCTTTTGCAGAGACAATGGTCCCGAATCAGACCTCACTCTCTTCACCATCTTGTATCAGATGCAAAGATGAAACCACAGCCACAAGCAACTTTGTTGCTACTTTCTCATGAAACGGTGCTGCTGAGTAATTATTATAGGAAATGGAAGCAAATTATGATATTGAATAAATGAACCTGTTTTCTGCACACTCTTTGTTGGGATAATAATGTATGTTGATGCAAAAAAAAAAAAAACACATTACGTGACATGTACCATGTGGCAGCCATTAATGGTGAAAGTAAAACCAAAATAGATAATATCGTTTGAAAAAACAAATATTTATATAAAAGCAACAACTTTTCACGATGAGGAACACGTTCAGCGTGTAAGTCTCTGGTGATTAGAGCGTTTCCTTTGATAGAGAAGAATGTGTGTCCTTTGGTCTCACTGTCTAACAGAATTCTCATCTTTTCATCCATCTGCACGTGAGATGTTCATAGATTTCTACCTTAAAAAAACTATGATTTGGTGAATTTTGCATTGTACTTCTGGTAAAATAAATTGATTAAAATATTTTTGTAACTATGATTTATTGGCCAACATGTAACTCACTCACTCTTTTTCTCTCTCATGCACAGCATAATGGAAAGATAACAGTAGTTTGATGTTGCAGGCTACCAACTTTACTTTTATTTCTTTGATGAAACACGCTGCATGTCTTTAGTTGAGTGACATCAAAGTCACTGTGAATATGATTCATCTTTTGTTTCTAAAAATATTGAGTTGGATTCATAAATTCAGTAAAGTTAATGATATATTTTATAGAGAATTAAAGTGTGAGCTTAATCGTGTATTTAATAAAAATGAAATAAATTAACTTAAGAAAGATAACTCATAAATTTATTACTATAAAATTTTAAATTGAAAATAATATCAATCATTTATGTAATTTAAGTTCAAATAATGTGTTCCACCAACATCATTAATAATAATAATCATATTCTTAAGGTATCGTTCGCTTTGAAGTATGAAGTTCTGTCACAACTAAAGTATTGTTTGTTTTGGTGTATGAAGATCTGTCATAGTTTTATCTTTAAAAAGTGTTTCGGAGAGTGAAAAGAGATAAATATTTAAACTATGTTTGACCTTGACTCCTTAATAAAGCATACCGAAACATAATGTAATCTCACCCAGACATCGACAATATCAACAAAAATGACACTCGATAAGAATATACCAATCTAAAATGAGAAAAAAAAAAACTAATATTTTGTAAAGGATATAGTTTCCAATGACCAAACATCATTTTAACATTACATAGTATGTTTCAGAACAGTTTTGGTAACCTCTAAGACAAGAGATTCGGTTGAATTGATCCCTTTTTTGTTATTGATCAAACCACCAACTTTATTATGGTATAACTTTTGAAGTTTCAAAGATCTATGTATGGAAACTTCTTGTGTAGTGATTTTGCCTTTTTTGTGGCTATAAATTAAGGGCACAGATTCTTAAATATTTGGGGATTATTTGGTTGTCGGTGCTAATGACAGATAGAATTATATTTTCCCCTTTAATGATTTACTTTAAGAAAAGGTCCATTTAATGAAACTCTCATAACTTGGTTAAAACAAAATGATAAGTAACGGTTACCTACTTGTAATGAATGTTATAATAAACAGAGAACAGTTAGAGTGAAGAAGTAGTTTGCTTATTTATTTAAGAACGATGTATAAATAAGATCTAAATATTCAATTAAAATAGTAGTTGTTCAGTTTATTTAGTTGACCTTTAGAATTGAACAAACAATTTTAACATTCATTTGACCTTTACAAAAAAAAAAAAAGTGTTGTCAGAATACACTCCTCTAACAGCTAGTTCCAATCAATCATGACAGTTCATAATAAACGTTATTAAAGTTCTGGTGTATGACAGAAATTTGGCAACTACATACCCTTTTTGTGTTCGAAATTCTTAAACAACAAACATTTTTCTTAGGACAAGACAACCCTAACAAAACTGAAAATTACCACAAAGGGTATAAAAAAAATTGAAGGTGTGAAACTCGAAGTTGCAGAATGAAGCTTCTGGTGTTAGCATTTGAAGAGTTTGGTGTGACATGATGAACATTAATGGCTTGAATTTAGTTGAGTCCCTTTGTGGGGACCAAATGTCCCTTCCCTTATCTTGTAATTGAGAGGATAATAGATTTTTCAAGGCCGTTCACAAGGATCCTATCTCACTCCACATTTATTTTCTTCTGGTATTTTTTTTTTCATTATTTATGAAAGGACTTTAACTCTAACTTAATTCCATAAAATCGATTTGTAAGATAAGATTTGCATCTCACATGGATGGAATAAAATATTCAAAAAAGTTCGTTAGGATAACTCTAACCTAGTTCTGATACTATGTTAGAAGTGACTTTAAACTTAATTCAAGCCCACAAAACTGACTTGTAAGATGAAATTTACACCTCATTTATATATTATGAATTGGCGTTATCTTTAATTGACGTGAAACTTCCAATATAAAGTCTTATTTTCTTCCAGTATTTTTATCTTTTTAATATTCCAAAAAAAATCTAGATCAGAATATATCGTATTTTATACTTTTATTTAATAAATGAAATATTAGTATGAAGATACTTTTTATATATTAAAGTTGATCAAATAAATTGTGAAGAACACTAACACCAACTTCACTTTGTTCCAAATGGCTCATAAATATTGTGAGCTCTATTTATGTGTGTACCCCATTTCATATTTATTCACTCATACATCGATTTCACCACATAAAACAAAATGTGGTGGAAGAGGTGTCTTATGAAAGGTGCTAATAAGACACGGAAAAGGTTAAAATGGGGATTTGGCTAAACTATATATACACAAATACAAAAGAGTTAAAACAAAATGAGTTAATGTTGATAATCAGTTATATTTAACATTTATTTAACTTTTTTAAATGTGAGTTTATGTCTAACTTTCAATTTTATGAAATTAATTTTAAAAATAATAACTATATCTATTTACATATATTATAATATAATATTATTTTTAATTAATGTTAGATATATAATATACCTTTCACGTTGAAGAATAAATATCTTAAATCTGAAATTAAATATTTATAAATAATCTAATAATAACTTAATAACAATAGTATCATAATTTAAAAAAAAAAAACTTAAATAAAATATATTTTGAATGATTTTAATACCATATATTGAGATATATAATAAAGGAATAAAATGAAAGAGGTATGCAAAGAACCATGTATGTTAACTACATTTAACATATTAAATACCAATTTTTGAAACCATGTTTTTGGCTCATAAAGTGTATATAATATGCTATTTATACTTAAGTTGTTAATACTATGATAAGGATGTCTCACCCTGTCTTCATGTTAGTTAAGGACACTGATCAATCAATCTAGAAGGCTCTTAGTTGAACTCAAATAAGGATATGGAAAGTTTGAAAAGTTAAGGTCTAAATTTGTTAAAGTAAGTAATTCAGTTTAGAAACTAAAACAAGTAATTATAGACATTACAAAAATTATTATGATAAACAATTCCTTAAATCCACTTTATATTTCGTCTAAATTCACATTTGAAAATAGAAATTTTTCGAATCAACAATTTAATGATTTTATTTTAGAAAAAAATCATATCTTTATTTGATTTTATATTTTGTTATATATAAAGAAAATATACGAATAAAATAAAATAACAAGTTTCTCTTATAACATATTCTCATATTTTCAGAATCTTTACAAATTTTCAATATTCATAATATTTCATTCTCTAATCATATGATTTTTAATATTTCATATTGTTAAAATTTCATAAGTCCACGTCTCAATTAAGTCCGATCAAATTCTCGAGACAAAATTGTAACTTAAACAAATGTTCAACGTAAAGTATCAATTGCTTTTTTAATGAATGATTAAAATTATTAATTATACCCTCTAAATAAATTGGTGATTTTGTAAGTGAAATCCTGTAATAAGATGGCCCTCCAAAAGCAGTGACAAGCTTGTCTTGTGCTTTTGTAGTGTACTCTTATTCCTCAATCATTTGTTAGGCAAATGAGAACTACAACAATTTTTCACTCTGCACCACTCAACTCCTGACCCTACTACCAGGGAACCACCTACCAACTCTATTTTCTTTCCTATCACCATATTATATTAAAATAATAAAATTTAAGTTTTAATTCAACTTTAAAAAAATTAATTTAATAAAATTTCATTTATATAATATAATTTGGTTATATTTTTAATTCACATGTATATTTTTAGTCTTAGTATTTTTTAAACAGAATTAATTTAATCTTTCTGTTAATTAACTTACGTATCATTTTTAAACGATGTTGATATTAATTTAACAGTCAGATTAATTTTATTTAATAACTATTAAAGTTAATCAAAGAAAATCGTTAATTTAAATATAAAAATGAAATTATTACTTATGATGTGTTAAATTTTCAAAAACGTGTTACCTTTAAATTATGATGCGATGAGGTTATAAAATTAAGAGTTAAATACGTTGTTGTTTCCTTAATTTTTAGTAAATTTTGGAATTAGTTTATTTTAAAACTTTAGACCAATTTAGTCCTTTATTTTTTAGCAATACGTGAATTTAGTTCTTTTAATCAAACTTTATAAGGTTTATTTGATGTTTCGTACGCATCTCAGGTTTGTATTTGAGTTGTTTATATTGTTTGACACATTTTTGTTCTAATGTTAAGTCAAATACTATTATGAAACGCGCTTGAAATTTCAAATAAATTTAACAAAATTTGATTAAAATAACTATATTCATGTATTTCGAAAAATGAAAAACTAAATTGATCCAAAGTTTCGAAATATACTAATTTTAATATTCACTAAAAATTAAGACAATAAAAACATATTTAAACCTAAAATTAATACAGTCATTTTCTAATACAAACTTTTTCACTTTAAAAAAAATTAAATAAATAAAAAGTGGAACAATAGCTTGTAGGTTACAGGACCACAAGACAGGACCAAAATCAAATGTCTGGATGAGTAATAAATAAAGGATTTGAAGGGAAAAAGAAACCTCATATATAATTTCAGTGTCGCGTTGAATATAATGACGATGTGAAGTATATCGATTTTAAATCAATGTTGATCCTAACGTAAATTAAGATTATTTTTCAACCCATATTACTTAGAATTTTTTATAGCTAGAATTTTTTATCGAGAAACTTAGAGTTGTTTTTAATCAATAATGATATGAATTATTTCACAAATAACATTTTAGGATTAATTTTCTATAAATATTTATCGGTTAATATTTTGAAGGTTTCGCAAAAAAATATTAATGGGGTTAGTTTTTATGAATGTAACTAGATTTTGTTTTTGGAACTTCACAATTACTAACTGCACCCCTATAATAAGAGAAAAAAATTCAAATGCTATTCACCACTATATTACATCATCACTGAAAACTTATTCTGAAAACTTCTTTCCCAAACAAATTTCATGTAGGGCGTTTTGAAATACTCATATCTGTTTGTTTCAAAAATTTGGAAGTCATGAGGGTTAAAATTGTTATTTTAAAAATATGAGGGGTGCATAAAGAAACTTTGGAGTTATAGAAAGTAAAAACTCTAGAAGTTTTTTGTTAAAGTTTGTAACAATTATTTTTGTTAATATTTGTAAGATTCAAATATCATTTTTTTATTTGTTGATAGTTGAAATATTGTATTTAAAAAAAATAAAATTCAGTTAGAAGTTGTAGGAACATGAATTTTGTTAGAGATGTCAAAATGGGTTTCAACCCGTGAGCCAACTCGGCTCACCACGGGTTCGAGCCAGATTGGGTTGAGAAAAATTCAACTTTTTCAAAAGTGGGTTGAACTCAACCCGGCTCACTTAACTCACGGGTTAAACAGGTTCGAGTCGGGTTGAAGGTGGGTTGACCCACTTAACCCACCAACATTTTTTTACAACTTTTTTATTTTTTTTTTAAATTTTCTTTTAATTTTTTTTAAAAAAATTTAATAATTATTTACTAGTCCTATTATATTTGTTCACAATTTCATATTTTTAAATGCTAGAATGTTGCTTAATTATATTTGAATAGTTTGAATGTTTAATTAATTTGATTGTCAAGTTATATATATGTTGATACTTTAATCTTTAACTATAATCTTTATAGTAAATTACTCAAGTAATCGTCTTATAAACAATTTTTTCTAAATTAACATGAAAAAAAATGTATAGTTTTTTTATTTATATTTTGTTGAATAACATGACAGAAAATTTGTAATATTAGCCATGCTTTCTTAGACTAATGGATACTTTCTTGGAAATAATTCTTCATATATTGGTGGTGAGCATGATCAAAACATTGGTCCTTGATTTTATTATGATTGTCATCTCATGGGTTACTTAAAAATTTATTTAAATATTTGAATACTAAAAAAAAAAAAATAATTTTTTTTGGTGGGTTGGTGAGCCAACCCACTTAACCCACCCACCCGTGGTGGGTTGAGCCGGATTACAAAATTTCTGACTCACCAGAAAGTGAATCGGGTTGGGTTCATTCATTTTGAACCCGGCTCGTGGTAAGCCGACCCGTGTTGACATGTCTAAATTTTGTGATGTATCTAACATTTTAATCACGTAAATGATAAATATTTCAAACCATTGTAGATTGGAAAGTAAAAGAGCAACTAAATATTATGATTGTTTGCCATGTCATTAAAATGAATTATTCCAAACAAAACGGAAAGATGTTGTTTTATAATGGCAATTGATGTCACTTGTTTTTTAAAACGAATTTCGAAATTAAAATTTTAAGTACAATATTTCTTCAAAAAATGGTGGATAGGTTAACATTCTAAAAAATACTTCCTAATGTAAGGCCCATTAAAAATCTTTTAGCTTTTCTGCCCTAAAGTTAGTGGGCTGCCCTTATAAGTGGGCCTAAGGCCGGCCCAACATATATAGTCTTTAGGTCTGCCCTAAACCTAGTATTCCTTACCATTTCAGAAAAATTGTTGTCCTTGTCTTAGAGCCGCAGCCGCCTTTCACTTCTGCTAGGGTTCCGACGTTCTTCAGATTCACGCTTGGCTTGGCCATTGTTCTGCTCACGTAAGTACCTTTAACCCTTACCGCCTCTGTTTCGTATAGCTTTCACAGTAATAGTGGAGACTCTTTTATAATCTCGTTTCATCCACTGTTCCAGTTGCGAATCGGGCTTAGGAGCTGCTGTGGTCCTTGTTCGTACCCAAAAACCCAACTGTTAGCCTTTTTCCAGGTACGGGAAGTTAGGGTTCTAGTTTCGAGTCTTTTTGGAACTGTTATGCGTTATTTGTTGATTGTATGGCTGGATCTGTCGATTGGATGTGTGAAAGTACTTTGCATGTGTTGTTTGGTCGGAAAACATGGTTGTGGCAGTGGGAAACAGTGGCGAGACCTGCTAATCTCGCCCAAGCGAGTCAATCTCGCCTAGGCGAGATGAAACAGGGAGCTAGCCTAGGGCCTCTGCACGAAAAGTCGCCCAGGCGACTCGCTCAACTTTTGAGCGAGCAGGCAACTCGCCCAGGC